>BNJT01000916.1_pt1 | contig 99093 bp, 131 predicted proteins | sample 8540491 | NCBI WGS metagenome assembly BNJT01 (sample SAMD00202455, study PRJDB9452) | human saliva metagenome | host: Homo sapiens | reverse complement strand
AAATATTAATAAAAATTGGTATACTATAAGTTAAAGAACTTGAAAGCGAAGGAGTGTGCTTAATTCATGGTTTATAACCACAGAGTAATAGAAAAAAATGGCAAAAAAATATTGGGAAGAGAATAAGACATTTAAAAACATTAGATGATCACACTAAAGAGAAATTTTTATGCATTAGATATGTTTCCATACCCATCAGGAGCAGGGCTACACGTAGGGCACCCAGAAGGATATACTGCTACTGATATACTAAGTAGATATAAAAAGAGCAAATGGATATAATGTACTTCATCCTATGGGGATGGGATGCGTTTGGATTACCAGCTGAGCAATATGCTTTTAGATACAGGTAATGACCCAAGAGACTTTACTAAACAAAAACATTGATACATTCCGTCGTCAAATTAAAGAACTAGGATTTTCTTATGATTGGGATCGTGAAGTGAATACTACAGATCCTAAATATTATAAATGGACACAATGGATTTTTCAAAAAAACTTTATGAAAAAAAGGTCTTGCATATGTAGATGAAGTACCTGTTAACTGGTGTCCAGCACTAGGAACAGTACTTTCAAACGAGGAAGTAATCGATGGTAAATCAGAACGTGGAGGTCACCCAGTAGAGCGTCGTCCAATGCGCCAATGGGTGCTTAAAATTACTGATTATGCTGAGCAACTGCTAGCTGATTTAGATATTCTTGATTGGCCCTGAAAGTCTTAAAAGCAATGCAACGTAACTGGATTGGAAAATCTGTAGGTGCGGAGATTGACTTTAAAATAGAAGGTACTGATAAAGCATTCACAGTATTTACAACACGTGCGGATACAGTTTTTGGTGTATCTTACTGTGTACTTGCACCAGAACATAAACTAGTAGAAGAAATCGTTACTGAAAATCAAAAAGAAGTTGTAGAAGCTTATTTAGATTTAGTTAAACGTAAATCTGACTTAGAAAGAACAGATTTAAACAAAGATAAAACAGGTGTGTTTACAGGGGCTTATGCAATAAACCCTGTAAATGGTGAAAAAGTAGAAATTTGGATTGCAGACTATGTACTTGCAAGTTATGGAACAGGAGCTGTTATGGCTGTTCCTGCACATGATGAGCGTGACTATGAATTCGCAACTAAGTTCAACCTACCAATTAAAGCTGTTATCGAAGATAATGGTGAAGTGGTTGTACCATTCTACGGTGATGGTAAACACATTAATTCAGACTTTATTAATGGTTTAAACAATGAAGATGCTATCGCTAAAGTTATTGAATTTTTAGAAGAAAATAATGCTGGACGTAGTAAAGTTACTTATAAATTACGTGACTGGTTATTCTCAAGACAACGTTACTGGGGAGAACCAATCCCAATTATTCACTGGGAAGATGGTACTATGACTACTGTACCTGATAGTGAATTACCATTATTACTACCAGAAACAGATAATATTAAACCATCAGGAACTGGAGAATCTCCACTTGCTAATATAGAAGAGTGGTTAAATGTTGTAGATCCAGAAACTGGTAAAAAAGGTAAGAGAGAAACAAACACAATGCCTCAATGGGCAGGGTCATGTTGGTACTACCTACGTTATATCGATCCGCACAATGATGAAATGTTTGCTGATCCAGAAAAATTAAAATACTGGTTACCGGTTGATGTATACATTGGTGGAGCAGAACATGCTGTTCTTCACTTACTATATGCTAGATTCTGGCATAAAGTTCTTTATGATTTAGGTTTAGTTCCATCTCGTGAGCCATTCCAAAAACTATTCAACCAAGGTATGATTCTTGCTGAAGGTAAAGATGGACGCCCAGAAAAAATGTCTAAATCTAAAGGGTAACGTAGTAAACCCTGATGACATTATCGTATCACATGGTGCAGATACATTACGTGTTTACGAAATGTTTATGGGACCACTTGATGCTTCTATCGCATGGAGTGAAAATGGTCTAGATGGATCACGTCGTTTCTTAGATAGAGTATACCGTCTATTCGTAGATGAAGAAACTGGAAAAGTTAATGATAAAGTTCAAGATAAAGATAATGAAGAGTTAGAAGTAAGCTACAACTACACTGTTAAGAAAGTATCAGAAGATATCGAGATTCTTGGATTTAACACTGCTATTTCACAACTTATGGTGTTTGTAAATGATTGCTACAAAGCAGAATTTATTCCTCGTAAATATGCACTAGGATTTATTCAACTTCTTGCTCCATTTGCACCACACCTTGCTGAAGAAATGTGGGAAATCTATGGTAACACTGAGTCAATCTCATATGCACCATGGCCAACATTTGACGAAAGTAAACTTGTAAGTGATACTGTAGAAATCGTAGTTCAACTTATGGGTAAAGTTAAAGCTAAACTAGATGTTAAAAAAGATTTAACTCCTAAAGAATTAGAGGAAATAGTTTTAGCTAATGATGAAGTAAAAGAATTAATAGCTGGAAAACAAGTTATGAAAGTAATTGTTGTTCCTGGAAGATTAGTAAATATTGTTGCTAAATAAGGAGAATAGAAATGGAAGAGTTAATTTATAACATTGTAAGTGAAATCGTTGAGCATAAAGATGAAATTAAAATCGAAAAATTCGTAAAAAATGCACGTGAACACTATATCTTAACAGTACACCCTGATGATTGTGGGCGTATTATAGGGAAAAAGGTACGGTAATTAATGCTATTCGTACAGTATTAAATTCAACAACATTTAGTAAAAAAAGTGTACTTGGATTTAGTAGAGTAATAAAGTAGATTATTAAATGAATGCCTCAGTAATATTAGTATTATTGGGGTATTTTTTTATAAAAAAGTATTTCTGTTTTAATAAAACACAACTTTCATACTAGAATTTTTATAATTTTTTTAGAAGTATAATTAAAGGGATACAAAATGATATGTCATTGTAATCGGGAGGAAAAAAATAATGCATGAAACAGTAGATGGAATTATTAGAGAAGATAAAAATATAAAAATAGCATTTACTCATAGAAATATAGATGCAAAAAATAAAGATGATATGAATACTTTTTCAGAGAAGTATGGATTTAACTACAGTAATGTAGCATTTAATAGTCAGGTTCATGGTGCATCTGTTCGAAGAATTAAGTCTAATGATGATTTAGCTGAAAAATGGTAAAGAGGCTGATGGGTTAGTAACATCGCTAAAAACAAGTACCGTTATTAATATTTACTGCTGATTGTGTGCCTATAGTTTTTTATGACAAAAAACAAGGTGTTATTGCTTTGGCTCATGCAGGATGGCGTGGTACATACGGTAATATTGCCGGGGAAATAGTAGAAATTATGGTTAAAGAATATAATTGTCAATTAGGTGATATTAAAAACTATAATTGGGTCCATCGATTTCAAAAAGAAAAAGTATGAAGTATCTGAAGATTTAATAGAGAAATTTGCTAGCTTAAAAGTGGATAATTACTATGAAAAAAATAGGAGATAGCTATTATTTAGATTTATGGACTATTAATAAAGGTTTATTAGAACAAGCTGGGATTTTTAAAAAGAAAAATATTGAGGTTACTAGTATTTGTACAGTAAAAGAAAACGATAAGTTTCTTTCTCATATCGTTTAGATAATCAAACGGCTAAAAAGAATAGGTACATTAATACAAATTGATTAATTAAGAGAGGTAAAGTAGGTTTAATGGAAAAAAAGATATAAAAATTAGTTGAGCAAATTTCTACATTTAAGAGATTACCAAAAAGGTGATAGTAGATGGAGAGTTGCATTTTACTATATTGCTAAAAGAATTTTGGGATTTAGAAGAAGTATTTGTGATTATTGATAAAAAAATTTATATACAGAACAAGGGTTAAAAAAAATACCAGTGTTTAGAGAGTATCAAGAAGCGGAAGGATTTCAAATCTTCTCTAGCTATGTAAAAAGCAAAAGGAATTTGTTGAAAAACAAGGTGATTTATTTATCTTAGAAGATGGAACAAAAATTAATTGGAAGAATTCGACAAGGTGCTTTTTAGAGAAGTGTTCGTACCTTTTCTTCGCAGAACAAAAGTTCAATTATCTTCTAAATGAAGATGAAGGTCTATTTGCGGATACATTTAAGAGATTATTAGGTGTAATGGAAGCAAGCGAAAAATTATATAGTAGATGAAGAACAAGAAAAAAACTATTGTTAGATGGTGATGTTCAAGGGTTCTTTGCTGATATTTGTAAAAAAATATAGTTTTAGTATAAAAGAAAAATCGTTAGCAGCTGCTAACGATTTTTTTGTCTGTAATAAAATTAAATCCATATGCAATCGCAATAAATAATATTACGATGTAAAAAAAGTGTAATCTGTATAACTTGTGTTATTTAGAATATTTACTAAATAACTTTGAACAGAAAATGGAATAAATACTGCAAAAATTAGAGTAAGTAACTTATCTTTTCTAAAAAAATTATTATGAAGAAGATAAAAGTTAACAATGTTATTATAAAGTAAGTAATTCTAGGTAAATCGATATTGAAACTTTCTGGTTTTGGGAAAGGATTATAATAGAAGAATATAATTCCTAACAATACATAAACAAGTATTATACCATTATGTTCTTTTTCGGAACTTTTTAATACGTCTTTTAGTATTAATAGATAACCTGAGAATAACCATAAAACAAGGACGATTAGTATTATGATAAGGTTCATAATATTAAGTTTTTTTGATCTAAATTAAAGTTTATTTTAAAAGTATATATAAATGTAAAAAAACTAAAAAGTAGAACAGATAGTAATATAGAATATTTTTTTGTTCATAAGTAAATCCCTTCTTAAATAATTATCAACTTTGAGGATTTGTTGATTAAATTTCTTTTTTTCTATATAATATTAAGTAATTATATCATTTTAAGTGATTTAAAAACAAGGAGAGTTAAATGGTGAAAAAAATATAAAAATATAAAAAGAATACATGGGCTAATAACTTTATTAGAAGTAATTTTAGTAGTTATGATTTCTGGATGGTATTATTATTCTGAAAGAAAGATGGGGATGATCAGACATATAATGGCTAAAAAAATGTTTATAAGTTCCCTAACTACTTCACAGATACAAATATAAAAATTAATAGTTCTAGCATTTGCGATTATGATTTTAATACAGTTATTTTTTTAGTAATAAAAATCTAAAAAAACATGTTGAGACTTTCTTAGTGAATCTAGTACTGGTTGGTATAGGGGCATATACTATTTTTAGCCTGTAATGCAGATAGTATATTTATTTATTATTACTGGGATAATATTTTTGGTTTATTTAATTTACTTAGATTTCTACAATTTTTTTACTTTAAAAAATAAAAATAAGGTACTACGGTACTTTTATTTTTTTATGAAAAAAATTTTAAGTAGAAAAACTTTATAATTTCTTTAAACTTTGTTTTAACTCACTACTGATAATATGTAAATGTACCGAAAAAAATATCGTGAAAATTAATTGTACTAATAGTGCTATAAGATGTATAATTAGAATATACTATAATATAGATATTGGTATAAGGAGGAGTTTTTATGGACAATAGAAATAATCAAGATAATCAAAAACTTAGAAAAATAATAATCAACAATTTAATAATCAAAAATCTAGAAAAATAACCAACAAGTTAACAATCAAAAATAATGTTCAACAACAAAATTATGATCAAAATAATGAGGAATTTGAAGATTTTTGACAATGAGAAATACTTTGAGGAAAAATCAAGACTTTGAAGATGAAGAGCAAGATGCTCAAGATCCAAAAACAAAAATAAAAAAATTATGGTAAGCTATTTTTTTAACTGTATTCGCAGCATTTGCGCTAGGGGCTACTAGCGTTTTTCGGTGCACAAGCTGTAACGGGTACAGGTAGCGCCTTGAGATCATCAGTTACTGCAACGAAAGAAGATAAAGATAACCAACAATTAACAGTTAATGCTATATCAAAAGCTAAAGATGCGGTAGTATCAGTAGTAACATATCAAACTAACAGTAATAACTTAGATTCAATCCTAGGTGGTAATTCAAAGAATAAATCTAAAAATAACTCTAATTCATCTGATTCAGGTGATTTAAAAACAGCTTCTACAGGTAGTGGAGTTATTTATAAAAAAACTGGTAACACTGCATATGTAGTTACTAACAACCACGTAGTTAAAGGAGCTAAGAAGCTAGCTGTTATACTTAGTGATGGTACTAATGTTAATGCAGAAGTAGTCGGGACTGATGTTTGGACAGACTTAGCTGTATTGAAAATAAGTGGTGATAATGTAACAACAACTATGGACTTTGCGAATAGTGATGACATAGCGGTAGGTGAAACTGCGTTTGCGATTGGTTCTCCACTTGATGTTAGTTTTTCAAATACTGTAACAAAAGGTATAGTTTCAGCAGTAAATCGTCAAATTCCTATGGATGTTGATGGTGATGGTACTGTAGACTGGAATCAAACAGTAATTCAAACAGATGCAGCGATTAACCCAGGGAACAGTGGTGGAGCGTTAATTAATAATGAAGGTAAACTTATAGGAATCAATGAATCTAAAATTGCCAAAGCAACATCTAGTGTTAGTGCCGAAGGTATTGGATTTGGAATTCCTTCTAATGAGGTTAAATTAATTACCGAGCAACTTGAGAAGTCAGGTAAAGTAGTTCGTCCTGCTATGGGTGTTCAATTAGTTTCGGTAAATACAATAGCTAATGATACTGTAAAATCAGAATTAAAAATATGAAGGTAAGCAAGGGAGTAGTCGTTCGTTTGGTTGAAAGTGGTACTCCAGCGGCTAAAAGCAGGATTAGAAAAAAATATGACGTAATAACTAAACTAAACGATACAGAAGTTAAAGATGTAGCGGCAGTTAGAAAAATTCTTATTTGAGAAAAGCTAAGATAGGTGATACCGTTAAAGTAACTTACTATCGTGGAGGGCAAGAAAAAAACAACTGAAATAGTTGTGCAGGCAGTAAGTAATACATAATATATAGAAAAATTATGAGGGAGATGTATTCTCGTAATGGATTTTTAATATCTTTATTGTTCGTAAAATGTTTATTTTTTTAGAAATGATGAAGAGAGGAAAACATTATAAAAAAACAGAATTTATAGATTTATTAATATTAAAAAGATTTAATAAAAAAATGTTTGATTTATTGTAAAAAAATAGTAAATATTATTTGCTAAAAAAAGTTAAAACATGTTATCATAGTTCTGTTGAAATTTAGAGAAACATAGGTGAATATATGAAAAAAAGTAAGAAAAAGCAATTATTCCGGCAGCAGGATATGGAACAAGATTCCTTCCAGCTACTAAAAGCGTTACCGAAGGAAATGTTGCCAATCATTGACACTCCTACTATTCAATATATAGTAGAAGAAGCAGTAAAAAGCTGGAATAGAAGATATAATAATTGTAACAGGAAAAACAAAAAAAGAGCTATAGAAGATCATTTTGATAGAAATGTTGAACTTGAAGTAGAATTAGAAAAATAAAGGGAAATTAGAGCTTTTTAGAAAAAAAGTTAAATACCCAACTACTTTAGCCAAAAATTCATTACGTTCGTCAAAGAGAAATGGCAGGTCTAGGGGATGCAATCCTTACAGCTCGTAGTTTTATCGGAGATGAGCCATTTGCAGTATTATTAGGGGATGATGTTGTAATTAATGAAGAACGTCCTGCAATAAAAACAACTTATGGATGAATCAGAAAAAAACAGGGTGCTCAGTTATTGAGTACAAACTGTTCCTGAAAAATCAAACACACAGATATGGTGTAATAGCTCCAAAAAGGTCACGAAGGAAAATTATACGAAGTTGAAACTTTCGTAGAAAAAAACCTGCTCCGGGGACTGCACCATCTAACTTAGCTATTATGGGACGTTATGTTCTAAATCCAGGAATCTTCAAACATTTAGAGAAAAAAACACGTTGGTGTTGGTGGAGAAGTACAATTAACAGATGCTATCCAAAATGCTAAATGAAGAAGAAAAAAAGTTTACGCTTATGATTTTGATGGAGCGCGTTATGATGTAGGGGAAACTATTGGTTTCGTTAAAACTACAATTGACTTCGCTCTGAAAAAGCGATCTTAAGGATGAACTAGTTCCATTCTTAAAAAGAAAAAAATTAAGTGAATTAGAATAAGATTAAAGCGATGTAATTTAACATCGCTTTTTTTAAAACTATAGAGGTATAACTATGATTGTTAATCACATTGGAATTTATGGAATTTGTATTAAAGATAATAGACTATTATGTATAAAAAAAGAAAAAAAGGTCCATACAGAAATAGATTCGATTTACCTGGAGGTAGTCAAAAAAAGAAAAACGAGGGATTTACAGAAACGTTAATTCGAGAATTTAAAGAAGAAACAGGTTATCAAATAGAAAACTACAGAAATTGTAGGGTTTATGATATATTTGTAGAAGAAACAAATCGTACGGTACATCATATTATGGTGTTTTTATGATGTAGACGTTAATTTTGAACAACAAGATGAAGTTTTAGAAAAAAACTTGTTGATGAATTAAATGATTCTAGTGGAATCTATTGGATTGACTTGGAAAAAAATTAGCTATAAGTAATGCATCTCCAGTTATTTTTGAAATTAGTACAGGAACTCAGTAATGATGAATCTATCTTAGAAAAAGTAGTATATAATAATTGAAGATTTTATAAAAGAACTTATCCATCGTAAAAATATGGATAAGTTCTTTTTATTGTTTTTATTTAAAAATCATTTTTTTAGCGTCAGGTTTAGCGCCTTTATCTTTATTAATATCTACAGGGAGAGAACCTTCTAGTTGCCAGTCGTTCCATCCTCCATCGTAGAAGTATGTATTAGCTCGGCCAGTTAGTTGAGTCATAAACCAAGGAATAGCATTTCTCCATCCAGTTCCGCAATAAAGTGCGATCTTATCTGTTTCAGCAATTCCTTGACCATTTCCATAGGTTATAGATTTCTTGTGGATTACGTAATGTGCCATCTGGATCATAGTAGTCATCCATATTAGCAGCATCAGTTCCAGAGAATCCGTAGACTGCTCCTTTAGGCTCACCTTTTTTATCGATATAATCATATCCACTTGTTTTACCTGTGTATTCATCCCAAGAACGAATACTAACTAGTTTAATTCCTTCTTTTTGGGCTTTTTCAGACATTTCTTTAGCACGAGCTATATCGTATTCAGGATGAGCTGGTACATTTACACCGAAGTCTTTAGCTTCTTGTGGAGTGTTTACGTTTGATTCTGTTTCATATCCAGCATCTTTCCAAGCTTGTAATCCTCCGTTTAAAACTCGTACATCTTTAACTCCAGCCCATTTAAGCGCCCAGTTTACACGAAAAGCAGCCGATGCATCGCTAGAGTATAATATGATAGTTTTATCACTTGTAATACCTTGTTTTAATAAATTCTTTTTGATTTCATCTGCAGAACGAAGATTCCAAACTGGCCCTTCTTCTATCCAGTCAGTGTTAAAGTGATAAGCTCCTTTAATATGTTCTTTGTAGGCTTTTGCCTTATCTAACTCTCCCCAAGAAACTTCAAATATTGCATAGTTATCATTTGTATAAGTTTCAGGTTTTTTACCATCTTGTACATCTTTTACCCATTTAGGAGAGACAAGGTTTTGATATTCAGGGTATGCTACTATATTTGCTTTGTTTGCATCGTTATCAGCAAATGTTTTATAATCCTCGAACTTATAAACCTCATAACCTAGAGAAGCAAATTTATCTGATACTTTATTGATATTATCTTTGTTAGTATCATAAACGACAATTTTTTTATTTTTATCAAGTCCTTTATCACTAACAAACTTTGCTTCCTTGTCTTTGTTAACTTTACCTATGAATGAAGCACTATATTGAATTGAGTTTTTAAGGTGTCCTCCGTTTTTTACGTTGTCAACTTTAAACCCGTTATAAGCCTCATCATCACGTGTATCAATAAACTGATACTCGCTGTTACTTAAATTCTTAGTGAAATCTTCTAGTGAAATAGCCTTTATTTCCTTTTTCTCAACAGGTGTACTACTATTACTGTTATCTTTTGTAGTACAGCCGCTAAGGATAAAACCAGAAGCTAAGAAAAATAATCCCCGCTTTCTTAAAGTTAATCATATTAAATTGTATGTGGTAACCTACCACTTTCCTCCTTTTTATTTGTACACTATGATTATATTATACAATTTAAAAAAATTGTAAATATGAGTAAAAAACTTTAATTTCTGAGTAAGGTTTACATAAAGTATTTCGTTTTGTATTATCATTGGAAAGTATGAATATACATGTATGTAAAGGTTTTTTTCTTTTTAAGTGATAATCTCTTTCAATTACAATGAAAAAATATTATAATAACATTTTCTTAAAAAATGCACATATAACGATAACCATAAAGTTTATGTGTAAAACGTAGAGAATAATTTTTTTATTTCTCAAAAAATAAATAAAAAAAAGCTTTGCAAATTTTCTGAAACTGTTATACAATAAATGCAGTAGGAGTTTTATGCTACTGCTTGTAAAGAAATTTGGGGAAAGGAGGAAAAGGTATGTTAGAGTTTAATGTTGATAAAATTACTATTCCGCTAAAACAACATGTTGGTGGCCCATGTCAACCTATCGTTAGTGTTGGGGACCATGTAAAACGTGGACAACTTGTTGCAACTCCTAATGGATTAGGTGCTAATATTCACACAAGTTTATCTGGTGTTGTTGAATCTGTTGATGAAATGAACATCGTTGTAAAATTAGATAAAGAACAATCAGATGACTATGTAAAATTAGAACCAACAGACGATCATCTACAACGTATTAAAGACGCTGGTATCGTTGGTGTAGGTGGAGCTGGATTCCCTACTGGAATCAAATTATCTGCACAAATACCTGGTGGATACGTAATAGCTAACGCTGCTGAATGTGAACCGGTATTAGGACACAATGTTCGTTACATGGAAGAACATCCAGAAGAATTGGTACGTGGATTAAAATACATTCTTAAACTAACAGGAGCAAAAGAAGGTTATATTGCGATTAAAACTAAATATCGTAAAGCTTTATTAGCTCTAGGAAAAGCATGTAAAAACGAACCGAATATCAGTATTAAAATTTTACCAAATATGTATCCTGCAGGGGACGAACGTGTTATCGTTAGGGAAACATTAGGTGTAATTTTAAAACCTGGTCAATTACCATTAGAAGCAAATGCTATTATCTCAAACGTAGAAACTATTAAACGTATTGTAGAGGCTATTGAATTAGATAAACCATTAATCGATAAAGATATTACTGTCGGTGGACGTGTTCATAATCCAGATGTTTTCATGAATGTACCGATTGGATTACCAATTAGTGTATTTATTGAAAAAGCAGGAGGATACATTAATCCCGCATGGTGAAATCGTACGTGGTGGACCATTCACAGGGCGTCCAGCTAAAGAAGACGAACCAATTAATAAAACAACTGGGGGTCTATTAGTGGCAATGCCATATCCACAAGAACGCGAAAAAGTAGGGATACTTATTTGTGAATGTGGAGCCCAAGAAGAACGTCTTCGTCAAATAGCTGACGGAATGGGAGCAGAAGTTGTATCTGTTCAAATGTGTAAACGTATGAAACCAGATAAAAACGGAAGATTACGTTGTGAGCTACCTGGTATCTGTCCAGGACAAGCGGAAAAAGTATTAACAATGAAAAAAGATGGTGCGAAAGCTGTAATAGCTGGTACTTGTCAAGACTGAACTAACACCGTTACAGGTGTAGCTCCTAGGTTAGGAGTAAAAGTTTATCACAGTACCGACCACGTCCTTCGTGCCACTGACCATCATTTATACAGAAGCTATAAAAGCTTAGAATTACATAATAACAAATAATTAGTTGGAGGTTAGAAGTAATGTCAATTACAGTAGAAACTGCAAAAGAACATTTAAATGACAAAGCGGTATTTTTGTTGCAGAGCTGAGGAAGGTATCGTAATTAGCCCCAGAAAAACTTAGAAGATCCAGGGTTATTCGATGATTTAGTAGATTCAGGTTTACTATCATTCCCAGATGATGCATTTAACAATCGGACAAGTATTAGGAGCTAAATTAACTAAAAACAACAGACGCTCTAGTACCTATTACGCCAGCTATCATTGATGCTGTTCAAGGCGGAGAAGAAAAAGCAGAAGAAAAAAACAAGAAGAAGTAGCAGAAGTAGCACCAGCTGCAGAAGTTGCTGAAGCAGCACCAGTTGCACCAGTTGCAGCACCAGTTGCTCAAGCATCAGCACCAGCTGGAGTATTCAAATTACAAATTGGAAAAAGGTGAAAACATTAACCTTGAAATTCCATTATCAGCATTCGCTCAACAAGCTGCTCAACCAGCACCAGCTGCAGCAGTAGTTGAAGGGAAACCAGCAGTAGTAGAAGCTGCTCCAGTAGCTGTAGAAGCTAAAAGCTGAAGAAAAAAACATGAAGGTGAATCTAAAATTCATCCGTTCATTAAAAAAACTAAACACTATAAAAATTGACAAAGTAGTATTTGGAGAAAAAACTGAAATTCAAGGAACTACTTTAGTATTAAGAACACCAGAAGATTTATGTAAAGAAGCTGCTGAGTCAGAAGAATTAGTAGAAGATGTTAAATTAGAAATCATCACTCCTGATAAATATGACACTTACAGTGAAACAATCATGGACGTTCAACCAATCGCTGTTAAAGAAGAAGGAGAAATCGGACACGGAGTTACTCGTGAACTTAAAGGTGTAGTAATGGTTCTTACAGGAACTGATGCTAACGGAGTTCAAATCGGGGAATTCGGATCTTCTGAAGGTGAATTAGAACGTAACATTATGTGGGGACGTCCTGGTGCTCCAGATAAAGGAGAAATCTTCATTAAAGGTCAAGTAACAATCAAAGCAGGAGCTAACATGGAACGTCCAGGACCATTAGCTGCTCACAAAGCTTTCGATCACATTACTGAAGAAATTCGTAAAGCTCTTAAAGAATTAGAAGATGAAAGCCTAGTAGTAGGTGACATCAACATCGAACAATACCGTCACCCAGGAAACAAAAAAGTATTAATCGTTAAAGAAATCATGGGACAAGGTGCAATGCACGATAACTTAATCTTACCAGTAGAACCAGTTGGTACACTTGGTGCTAAACCAAACGTTGACCTTGGTAACTTACCAGTAATGCTTGCTCCAACAGAAGTATTAGACGGTGGTATCCACGCATTAACATGTATTGGACCAGCTTCTAAAAGAAACTTCTCGTCACTACTACCGTGAACCATTAGTACTTGAAGCTATGGCTGACGAAGAAATCGACTTAGTAGGGGTATTACTAGTTGGATCACCTCAAGCTAACTCAGAAAAATTCTATGTATCTAAACGTGTTGGTATGACTATCGAAGCTATGGATATCGATGGTGCTATCGTTACAACTGAAGGATTTGGTAACAACCACATCGACTTTGCTTCACACATCGAAGAAATCGGTAAACGTGGAGTATCAGTAGTTGGTATGACTTACTCTGCAGTACAAAGGTGCTCTTGTTGTAGGTAACGAATACATGTCAGCTATGGTTGATAACAACAAATCTAAACAAGGTATCGAAAAACGAAATTCTTTCAAACAACACATTATGTAAAGAAGATGCTATCCGTGCTTTTAGCAATGCTTAAAAACACAAATGGGTGGCGGAACAATCAAAAAAAGCTGAAAGAAAAATGGAATCCAAACGTTAAATTAAACAACGTTGAAGTTATCGAAAAAAACTACTGGTGAAAAAAAGTAGAATTAGTTGATAACGAACAAGTGTTACCAAAAATCTAAAAAAACGTCAAGAAATTTACGAAAAAAAGAAGACTAAAAATTTAAAAAGAATAGGAAGTAAGTTATGATTGAAAAATTAAAATATGCATCTACAGAAAGAGTGTTCGAAGGGGTTATAGTCGATCATAACGACGCCAGCGTTACGATAGATATCAAAGGACGCCTAGGGCAATTTAAAATTCCTATGAGAATGCTAATCTCGGAATATCCAGTAAAAATCGGACAAGAAGTTGCATTTTTACTAAGTTATCCAGAAGTATTAAATGAAGAACCTGACGAACATTACGTAAATGCAATACTTAATACTAAAAAAAGTTAGAACAAGAAGTACAAAAATAGAAAAACACAACGAAGAAAAAAATAGTAGGAAGGAGAAATTAGAATGTCATTAACGATATTTGAAGGTCTACAATCAGAGATTTTTGTACCTATTACACCTAAACCAGTTTGGGCTCCAGTAACTAAAGAATTAAAAGATATGAAAGTAGCATTAGCTACAGCAGCAGGAGTTCACTTAAAAACAGATAAAAGATTTAACTTAGCAGGGGATACTACATTCCGTGAAATCCCAGATACTGCTCACAGTTCAGATCTTATGGTATCTCACGGTGGATATGACAACGCTGACGCTAACAAAGACATCAACTGCATGTTCCCAATCGACAGATTACACGAACTTGCTAAAAAAGGTTTCATTAAAAGCGTAGCAGAATTCCACTATGGATTCATGGGTGGTGGTGGAGACCAAGAGGCTTTCACTAACGAAACAGGTCCAGCAATCGCTAAAAAATTAAAAGAAGAAAATGTTGATGCAGTTATCTTAACTGCTGGTTGAGGTACTTGCCACAGAACTGCCGTGATCGTGCAGAGAGCAATTGAGGAAGCAGGTATTCCAACAATCTTAATAGCAGCACTACCTCCAGTAGTGCGTCAAAACGGTACTCCAAGAGCCGTTGCTCCACTTGTACCAATGGGAGCAAACGCTGGGAGAACCTAGGAAACGTTGAGCAACAAACACAAATTCTAGAAGCAACATTAGAGCAACTAGTTAAAAATACCAAGTGCAGGTAAAAATAGTTCCTCTACCATTTGAGTATATCGCTCACGTGTAGGAGAATTCCGGAGAGGGGCGATGTCCCCTCTCCATTTTTTTACACAAACTGTACTATAAAAACAGATAAGGTTGCTGTTTCATTACAGAAAAATATACAGTAAGGGATGATGATTATGCCAAAAAGAAAGATTACAAATAAAGGCATTTCATATGAAAGATGTTGCATTAGGTAAGAAAGTTAAAATTGATAAATAATCAGTTAACTATTCCTACAGAAATAGAATATGATGAAAAATGTCTTTGAAAAAAAGTAGAGGTTAAAAATAATAAAACCTAGAGAACATAATTTTTTTATGTTAATACTATAATGGACATAGTACCAATATCAACAAAAAGTTATAGGTCGTCTTGGGGAAGGAATAACACATACATTAACAGGGAGTATATATGATTTTTAACTGGTGCGAATACTGAAGGGTGAGCAAATGCATGAATTTGGTTCATCAGAAGGTATCTTTGCAAGAACAGTTGGTATTAAATAAGGCTGGTTCTCCAGCAGATAGTGATTACTTTAATACATATAGATGTTATTATTAAACCTGAGATTGATTTTAATCGTCAGTTTAGCATTTCTCAATCTTTTGAACTTTCTGATGTTTACTTTACAAAAATATAAGAGAAGTTATGAAAGGTTCTTAGTGGTCGTGATGCTGATGAGGTTCATGAATTTTATAATAAACAAAATCCAGGTAAAACCAAAAGTTGCTTTGGTGAAAGAAGTAGCTGGTCAAGGTATGATGTATGATAATCAGTTATTTCCTATAGAACCAAGTGGTATTGATAAAGGTATTTCAATTATAGATATGAATAATATGCCAGTTCTATTAACACCTAACGAATATCGTGATGGTGCTATAAGAGCTATGGTATAGGAAGGGGTGTTATTATGGGGATAGGACCATCTACAAAAGAAACAAGTTTGCATCACTTTAGAGATCCGTTATTAGATACGCTGGCAGACGATCCAGATATCGATTTCCAAGGGGTTGTTGTTGTAGGGACTCCACAAGATAATAGATTAAAACACCTTGTAGGTTGGCGTACAGCGGTGTGGCTAGAAGCTATGCGTACAGATGGTGCTATTATTTCAGCTGATGGTTGGGGTAATAGTGATGTCGACTATGCCAATACCATGTTTGAAATTGGGGAACGTGATATTTCTATAGTAGGTTTAAAATTTATGGGTAAACATAAGTTTGTTGTAGAAAACCAGTATACGAAATATGTTTTAGATTTTAATAAATCTGAAGAAGGTAATGAAACTGAGGTAGTTTGTCAAAAATAATATTGATTATTCTGATGCAAGAAAAAGCTTTTAGCACTATTAAAATTAAAAAAATGCGTCAAGACGCTAATGAAAAAAATTAAAAAAATTAAGGAGTGAATTATAATGAAACTAAATAAAATGATTTCAGTAATAGATACACATACAGCTGGGGAAGCTGCACGTTTAGTAACAGCAGGGAGTTCCAAAAAAATTCCTGGTAAAGATATAGTTGAGAAAAAAACAATATCTTATTGATAATTTAGATGATCTACGTAAATCTGTAATGTTTCGAACCACGTGGACACCAAGATATGTTTGGAGCATTCTTATTACCTCCAACAAAAAGAAGAAGCAGACTTCGCTTTAATCTTCATGGATACTGGTGGTTACTTAAACATGTGTGGACACAACACAATCGCAGCGGTAACAGCAGCTGTAGAAACTGGTATGGTTGATGTTGAAGAAGGTGCTACTGAAAAAAAGAAGTAGTAGTTGAAACACCAGCTGGGCTTATCTATGCAACAGCTAAATTAAAAAGATAACGGAGCAAAAAGTAAAAGAAGTTTCATTCAGAAACGTTGAATCATTCTTATACAAACGCGACTTTAGAATTAGATGTTGAAGGAGTTGGACACATCAAATTTGATATTTCATTCGGAGGAAGTTTCTTCTGTATTCTTTCTGCTGACCAATTAGGATTAGAAGTTAAACCTGAAAAATGCTTCTAAATTAAAAAGAAGCTGGTCTTAAAATCCGTGATGCAGTTAATGCAAATATCGAAATTCAACACCCAACATTATCACACATTAAATCTGTAGACTTAGTTGAAATTTATGACAAACCTTCTCACCCAGAAGCTACTTATAAAAATGTTGTAGTATTCGGAGATGGTAACATTGACCGTTCACCATGTGGAACTGGTACTTCAGCTAAATTAGCTACATTATACGCTAAAGGTGAACTTAAACCAGGTGAACCATTCGTATATGAAAGTATCTTAGGTACTTTATTCAAAGGTAGAATAGTAGAAGAAAGAAAATTAGCCGACTTTGATGCAATCATCCCAGAAATTACTGGTTCTGGATACATCTTAGGATTCAGTAACTATGTATATGATCCAGATGATTCATTAACTTACGGATTCTTATTAGGATAGGAGTGTAGACATATGAATTTATTAACGGTATTATTAGTAATATTAGGAGCTGGAGGAGTATTCTTCTTAGTTTCATTTGTAATGGACGTAGTTAAGCATAAAGATGATTTAGGAAAAGAAAACCCAATTCTTGGATTCTTCATCGGATTAGTAACTGACTTCTTCGATACATTAGGTATCGGAAGTTTCGCACCAACAACATTATTATTCAAAGTTACTAAATTTTTAGATACAGATAAAAAAATCCCTGGTACATTAAACGTTGCGCACACAGTGCCAGTATTAATGGAAGCTTTCTTATTCTTAACAGGGGTTAAAGTTGAAGGTGTTACTTTATTCTCAATGATCGCATCTGCAATCGTAGGTGCACTAGTAGGAGCAAGAATCGTAAACAAACTTCCTGAGAAAAAAATCCAACTTGTTATGGGTGTATGTTTAATCGTAACAGCATTCTTAATGGCTTCAGGTCAATTAGGTTGGTTAAAAGCTCTAGGTTCTGGTAACGAAGCAGTTGGTTTAACAGGTATTAAACTTATTATCGGTGTTGTAGGTAACTTCATTCTTGGAGCTCTTATGATGGCTGGTGTTGGACTATATGCACCATGTATGGCTATGGTTTATATGTTAGGACTAAGCCCATTAGTGGCATTCCCTATTATGATGGGATCTTGTGCTGGATTAATGGCTATCGGTTCTCCAGAGTTTATTAGAGCAGGGAACTATACTAGAATTGGTTCTCTAGCGATTACTGTTGGGGGAGTTATAGGGGTTACTGTAGCTACACATTAGTTAAGAGCATGCCACTAGAAGTACTTACTTGGGTAATCATTGCAGTTGTTATCGTAACAGGTATCTCTATGATTAAACAAGGTACTAAAAAAGAAGCTTAATATTTAAAAGAAAAAACGGAATTTAAAATTAAATTCCGTTTTTTTTATGTTCAAATAATAAAAGTCATCAAATTATTTTTGATGACTTTTATTTATTAGGCTTTGTTTTTTCATTGAAGTTACTGCAGAATAACAAAATACAATAACTGCAATCCAAATTATTATAAATGAAATAAGTTTTTGGATACTAAGTTGTTCCCCGTAGACAAAAAAATACCTATAAAAAAATTGCATTGTAGGTGGTAGATATTGAAGTATTCCTAGTAAATAAAGTGGAATATAAATAGCTCCTTTTGCAAAAAGCATAAGAGGTACCGCAGTTACTACACCTGATAATAATGCATATATTAAAGTAGATGTCCCATATGTATGGAACGTAATATTGCTGTTTGTTCCTAAGTACCACATGTAAATAAGTGCAATTGGTGATACTATGGCAGTTTCCACTAATAAACTAGCTTTTAGGGACTAAGAACGATTTTTCTTTTTACATAAACTATACAATCCAAAAAGTTAAAAGCTAGTAAAATAGAAATCCAAGGCAATGATCCTAAAGAAATAAATAAGTACAATAGAGAAGCTCCTACACATAAACATGCGATTGTTTGTACTCGTGTTAATTTTTCTTTTAGGAATACTACCGCTAAAATTATCGTAACTATTGGATTTAAGTAGTAACCGAAAACTTGCTTCTAGAACGTGGTTACTATTTACAGCGATAATATAAGTTAACCAGTTAGCAGTTATCAATAGAGAAGCTGCTATAAGTAGAATAAAACTTTTTTTATCTTTCCAAACTTCTTTAATCTCGTTAAAAATAAATTTTTTATTTGCGGCAACTAATACTACAAAAACCATAAAAAAATAAATGAACACAAAAACACGCAGTGAAAGTACTTCATATGCATCAATACTTTTCAGTAGTTTAAAAATAAATAGGGAAGAGCCCCCAAGAAAAAAATAGCAAATAAGAATTGCAATCAAACTTTTTTTAGTATTACTCATAAATATCCCTCTCAATGTCTAAAAAGTTATTATTATATAAGTATATAGCAAATGTAAATAATAATCAATAACTAATAAAATTAAATAATAACACTAAAAATTATATAGATTTTTTTGGTGTATGGCAATAAGGGACTTTATAAAGTTTAGAATTGGAAATGAAAAAAATGTTATTTGTATTTTTAAGTAGTATATTTGTTTACTAATAGAGATAGGGAGATAAAAAAATATACTTTTTATAAATGAGAATACAAATATATTTTTAGAGACAGCGGTAAGCCTTTTTCAGAAAAATACTTTCCATTATTATGTAATTGTTATAGAATAGTTATATAAGATATAAATCTGATTGAAAAAAATACAGGAGAGAACATAAGTCACCGAAGGGACAAATTGGTATTTGGCGATTATCGATGAAATTCTCAGGTACAGGGACTGTATTTTGACAGAACTCTGAAGTATATAGTCAACAGAGAGAAAGCTAGCTTTCTTTCTGTTTTTTTTTTTTTAAGGAGGGGTGCTATGAAATTAATAACAAATAATCCTAAATTTAAATCGGAAAAATATAGGGATATAGATATTGAATATTATGATGCTGATTATCTAGATATATTAATAAAAGTTAGAGATTTAGTGTATAGGAATTATGAATTGGTTACACATCCACTTTATGGAAGTGTCAAACCTAATGAGACAATCTATAGATCTGTCGTTATAAAAGAGGGAAATGTCTTAGATTTAAATTCAGTTAACTTAGCATCAGAGGCTATAGGGACTTTTGAAAAGTTTAGAAAAAATAGGGGAGTTCCAAACTGGACTGAAAGCGTAAGGGACGATTTCAGTGTTATTGATCATGATTTAATATCTAACGCTATAAAAAGAATACTATAAAAATATAAAGGAGAATAATTATGACAAGAGATTATGATGTAATAATTATAGGTTCAGGGCCTGCAGGATTATCAGCTGCGCTATATGCATCACGTGCAAAACTAAATACATTAGTATTAGAAAAATCAAAAAATGGTGGACAAGCAGCCATTACTCACTTGATTGAAAACTATCCTGGTGCGGTAGAAGATCCAACAGGACCTAGAGTAACTGCTCGTATGGTTGAGCAAGCTAAAAGTTTTGGTGCTGAAATTAAACAAGATGAAGTTCTAGATGTTGACTTCACTGGTGATGTTAAAGTAGTTAAATGTGTAAGTGGAGATTACACAGCCAAAACAGTTATTATAGCAACAGGAGCATCTCCTAGAAAATTAGATGCGCCAGGTATCAGAGAGCTTGAAAGTAAAGGTATATCATACTGTGCTACATGTGACGGAGACTTTTTTTCGAAGGATTAGATGTATATGTAGTAGGTGGGAGCAAACAGTGCTGTAGAAGAAGCTTTATTCTTAACTAAATTTGCTCGTAAAGTAACAATTGTTTATCGTAGAGAAAAATGTTCGTTGTGAAAAAGTAACTGCAGAGAAAGCTAAAAACAATCCAAAAATTGAAATTTTAGGAAATACTGTTGTAACTGAAGCAATTGGTGATGGTATCTTAGAAGCTATTAAGCTTAAAAACTTAGTAACTGGAGAAGAATATGTTATTGAAGCAGATGAAGAAGATGGAACAATGGGATTATTCTTCTTTATCGGATATATTCCTCAAACTAAACTTTTTGAAGGAAAAGTTGAAATGACAGAAGACGGATATATTAAAGCAGGAGAAGACACACGCACAAGTGTTCCAGGTGTTTATGTGGCTGGAGATTGTCGTGTTAAAGATATTCGTCAAGTAGTAACTGCGGTATCTGACGGAGCTGTTGCAGCGATTCGTGCAGAAAAATATATTGCAGAAAAATTTGAATAACGGTAATAATCTATTTAAAAAAACATATTACAAGTATAAGTAAAGGAGAAGAAGATCATGTTAGAACTAACAAAAGAAACTTTTGAACAAGAAGTACTAGAAGCTGAAGGTTACGTTTTTGTAGACTTTTGGAGCCAAGGATGTGAACCTTGTAAAGCTTTAATGCCAGATGTGCATAAATTAGCTGAACAATATGGGGATAAAATTAAATTCACATCACTAGATACTACAAAAGCGCGTCGCTTAGCGATTAAACAAAAAGTACTAGGGTTACCAACATTAGCTATATATAAAGATGGTAGTAAGCTTGAAGAAGTAACAAAAGATGATGCTACTATTCCAAATATAGAAGCTATGATCAAAAAATATTACTAAAAAAAAATAATATAATAGGGAGGTATTTAGTATGCGTCTTGAACTAGGTAAGATTCATATCAAAGACATACAATTTGCTAACGAATCAAAAATTGAGGCAAATGTATTATATGTTAATAAGGAAGAGTTAATAAAAGCTGTATGGGAAGATGAAGCAATTGCTTCTGTTGATCTTGAAATTGCTCGTCCGGGAGAAAGTGTTCGTATCACACCGGTAAAAGATGTAATTGAACCACGTGTTAAAGTTGAAGGACGTGGTGGTATCTTCCCTGGTATCCTATCTAAAGTGGATACCGTTGGGGAAGGTCGTACAATTGCTCTTAAAGGTATGGCGGTAGTAACAACAGGTAAAAATCGTAGGGATTCCAAGAAGGAATTATTGATATGACGGGATTAGGTGCTGAATATACACCATTTTCTAAAAACAAATAACTTAGTAGTTATTGCAGAACCTGTTGAAGGAATTAAACAACATGAACATGAAAAAGCTGTTCGTTACATTGGATTCAAAGCTGCAAGATATATTGCAGAATTAGCTCGTGAACTAGAACCAGAAGAAGTTGATGTTTACGAAACAAAAACCATTGTTAGAACAAATTGCTGAATATCCAGATCTACCAAAAAGTAGGATATGTGTACATGTTACAAACACAAGGATTATTACACGATACATATGTATATGGTGTAGATGCTAAACAAATAGTACCAACAATTCTTTATCCAACAGAAATTATGGATGGAGCTATAGTAAGTGGTAACTGTGTATCTGCATGTGATAAAAACCCAACATACGTTCACTTAAATAATGGAGTAATTGAAGATTTATACAAAAAACATGGTAAAGAAATTAACTTCTTAGGAGTAATAATTACTAATGAAAATGTTTATTTAATGGATAAAGAACGTTCTTCTAACTGGACTGCAAAACTTTGCCGTTATCTAAACTTAGATGCAGTAATTGTATCACAAGAAGGATTCGGAAACCCTGACACTGACTTAATTATGAACTGCAAAAAAATCGAAGCAGAAGAAATTAAAACTGTTATCGTAACTGATGAATATGCAGGACGTGATGGAGGAAGCCAAAGTTTAGCTGATGCTGACGTTGCTGCTAATGCAGTAGTAACTGGAGGAAATGCTAACCAATTGGTAGTATTACCAAAATTAGATAAAGTTATCGGACATCTTGAAGTAGTTGATGTAATCGCTGGTGGACACCAAGATTCTCTACGTGAAGATGGAACAATAGAAGTAGAAATCCAAGCAATCACAGGAGCAACTAATGAAACTGGATTTGGATATCTAAGTGCAAAAACTTACTAATCTAGAATTTAAAGTTAATAAAGTTTATCAAGGAGGAATAAGATAATGGTTAGTCTTGTTAATAAAAAAGTAATAATCATTGGGGACCGTGATGGTATTCCAGGATTAGCTATTGAAGAATGTGTTAAACCAATTGAAGGAGTAGAGGTAGTATTCTCATCTACTGAGTGCTTTGTCTGAACGGCTGCCGGCGCTATGGACCTAGAAAACCAAAAACGTATTAAAGAAGCTGCCGAAAAATTCGGTAACGAAAATCTTGTGGTTTTATTAGGTGCTGCAGAAGCCGAAGCTGCTGGTCTAGCAGCTGAAACAGTTACAGTAGGGGATCCAACATTTGCAGGCCCACTAGCAGGTGTGGAATTAAACTTAGCTGTATATCATATCGTAGAAGATGAAATTAAATCTCAAATTGATGAAGAAATCTACGAAGACCAAGTAGGAATGATGGAAATGGTATTAGAAGTTGATGAAATCGCTAGCGAAATGCAAGATGTTCGTGGTGAATAACTTTTAAAATCAAATAAAAAAGTAGGGGGAAATAACAATGTCTAAAATAAGAGTAGTACATTATATAAACCAATTCTTTGCGGGTGTTGGTGGAGAGGAACAAGCTCATATAGCACCTGAATTAAGAAAAAGAATTACCACCAATTAGTACTCAATTACAAGGGAAATTGGGAGAAGATTTTTGAAGTAGTAGCTGCAGTAGTTTGTGGAGATAGCTATTTCAATGAAAAACTTAGAAAGTGTTCAAAAAAAGAACTTCTTGAGATGATTAAAGGGTGTGATCCTCAATTATTCATCGCAGGACCAGCTTTTAATGCAGGGCGTTACAGGGGTAGCTGCAGGGACAATAACAAAAAGCTGTTCAAGATGAATTACATATTCCAGCTGTAACAGCTATGTATGAAGAAAAACCCTGGTACTGACATGTTCAGAAAAAGATGTTTATATTCTTGAAACATCAGATAGTGCTGCAGGTATGAGAAAAAGCATTACCAAAAACTTGCAAAAATTTGCTGCAAAAATTAGCTAAAGGAGAAGAAATCTTATCTCCTAAAAGAAGAAGGATATCACCAACGTGGACTTCGTGTAAACTTCTTCAGTGAAACTCGTGGTTCTGAACGTGCAGTAGAAATGCTTGTGAAAAAAATTAAAGGTGAAGAATTCGAAACAGAATATCCAATGCCTAACTTTGACAGAGTTGAACCAAATCCAGCTGTTAAAGACTTAAGTAAAGCTAAAATTGCTTTAGTTACATCTGGAGGAATTGTTCCTAAAGGAAACCCTGATCATATCGAATCATCATCTGCTTCAAAAATATGGAGAATATAGCTTAGAAGGTTTTGATGATTTAACAGCTGAAAACTCACGAAACAGCACATGGTGGATACGACCCAGTTTATGCTAATGAAGATGCAGACCGTGTATTACCAGTTGATGTAATGAGAGATTTAGTAAAAGAGGGAGTAATTGGATCATTACATGAAAAATTCTATACTACAGTAGGTAACGGAACTGCTGTTGCTAATGCAGTAGCATTCGCTAGTGAATTTGCTCAAAAATTAGTGGCAGATGGTGTAGATGCTGTTGTTCTAACTTCAACTTGAGGTACTTGTACACGTTGCGGTGCAACGTTAGTAAAAGAAATAGAGAGAGCTGGTATTCCTGTAGTACATATGTGTACAGTAGTTCCAATTTCTCTAACAGTAGGAGCAAACAGAATCGTTCCTACAATCGCTATACCTCACCCACTTGGAGATCCTAAATTAGATCACGATGAAGAGAAAAAATTACGTAGAGGTCTAGTAGACAAAGCATTGCATGCATTAACTGTTGAGGTTGATGGTCAAACAGTGTTTGAATAAAAAATAAAAAAGAAGGGGGAGCTTGGGGTACTTATTGTATCCCAAGCAACAAGTAACGATGAGTTATCCAGTATTTAAAGGGGCAGGATATATTCTTGTTCATACACCAGATATGATAGAACAAAATGGATCTACTTGCAGTATTGAGCGAGTAACACATCCAGAATCAGAATTTTTAGCAGAAGTAGGTAAACACATTCGTTCATATGAAGAAGTAGTAAACTATTTACCAAACCAAGTTTATATTGGGAATAAAACACCAGAAGAATTAAAATCATATCCAATGCCTTGGTATGATATAAAAGATGAACAAGGGAAACGCCATGGTAAATTTGGTCAAATAGTTCCACAAGATGAGTTCTTAGCTCTAATGAAAATATGTGATGCATTTGATTTAGTAAAACTTTCAGAAAGTTTTATTGCATCAGTACGTCCAAAAATAGAGGATAATTTCAAAGAGCTAGCTCCTTATTTTGATAAATTAGAAGGAAGCGACATTAGTGATAAAGAAGATGATTACGAACCATTATTACATAATGGAGAAGTAGTAGGATACGTAAAAAAAGCACATGATGTCGATGTTAACTTAAACGCTCATGTTATCTTTGAAAACTTAGTAGTTAAAGCATCTGGAGTAATTTCAGCACTTGAAGCTCTTAGAGCAACAGGTGTAAAACCAGAAGAAATTGATTACGTAGTTGAATGTTCTGAAGAAGCATGTGGTGATATTAACCAACGTGGTGGAGGCAACTTCGCTAAAGCTATAGCAGAAGTAGTAGGATTAACTAATGCTACAGGTTCAGACCTTCGTGGTTTCTGTGCAGCTCCTACACACGCTTTAATCAATGCATCAGCATTAGTTAAAGCAGGAGTATACAAAAATGTTCTTGTGGTAGCAGGTGGTGCTAGTGCAAAACTTGGAATGAATGCAAAAGATCACGTTAAAAAAGGACTTCCTGTCTTAGAAGACGTAGTAGGTGGCTTTGCTGTTGTGATTTCAGAAAATGATGGTAAAAATCCAATTATTCGTACAGACTTAGTTGGTAAACATGACGTAGGAACAGGATCTTCACCTCAAGCTGTTATGGGAGCGTTAGTTGCTAAACCATTGGAAAAAGCAAACCTAAAAATCACTGATGTAGATGTCTTCTCAGTAGAGATGCAAAACCCAGATATCACAAAAGCAGCAGGTGCAGGGAACGTGCCAGAATCTAACTATAAAATGATTGGTGCCTTAGCTGCTATGAAAGGTGATATTGATAAAAAATCACTTAAATCATTTATTGAAGAAAAAGGATTACCAGGATGGGCTCCAACACAAGGGCACATTCCTTCAGGTGTACCATATGTAGGTTTCTTAGTAGATGACTTAACAACTGGTGATAAAAATAGAGCAATGATCGTTGGTAAAGGAAGTCTATTCCTAGGAAGAATGACTAACTTATTTGACGGTGTATCAGTAGTAATAGAACGTAATAGTGGAGTATTAGAAGAAAAAGATAGCACTTCTAGTGAAGAAATTAGAAAAATTATTGCCGAATCAATGAGAAATATCGCACAAGAAATGCTTAATGAATAGGGGTGGTACTATGAGTAAAAAAATTATATCAAAAGTATTACTAGAAGTAGCAGATGCGATTGAAACGGGAAATTTTGGTAAAAAAGTTAAAGTAGGATTAACTACTTTGGGGAGCGAGCATGGAGTAGATAATTTACTTCAAGGAGCCACATTAGCGAAAAATTCTTTATTTGATATAGTTTTAATAGGTCAAGGTCAAGAAGGTTTTGAGTCTTATGAAACAGAAAATGAAGAAGAAGCACATAAAATTATGGAAGATCTACTTGATAAAGGGGAAATTGCAGCTTGTGTAACTATGCACTATAACTTTTCCTATTGGTGTATCAACAGTAGGAAGAGTAGTTACGCCATCTCGTGGAAAAAGAGATGTTATTAGCGACTACAACAGGTACTTCTTCTACTAACAGAGTAGAAGGTATGATTAAAAAAATACTATTTACGGTATAGCAACAGCTAAATCATTAGGAATAGAAAAAACCAACAGTAGGTATCGCTAATATCGAAGGTGCAAGACAAGTAGAGAAAAATATTGATAGAATTAAAAAGATAGTGGATATGACTTTGAATTTGCAACATCTCAAAAGAGCAGATGGCGGAGCGGTTATGAGAGGAAATGACTTACTAATGGCAACACCAGATGTAATGGTTGTTGATTCATTGACAGGGAAACCTATTTATGAAAGTATTCTCAGCATTTAATACAGGTGGAGATTATGAAGCACAAGGTTATGGTTATGGACCAGGTGTAGGAGAAGATTATGATAGAAGAATCTTAATCTTATCACGTGCTTCTGGGGCGCCTGTAGTAGCTAACTCATTAAAAATATGCTTATGAAATAGCTGTAGGGGAGGTTAATGAATTAGCAAGAAAAAGAATACGGAAAAAGCAAAAGAAGCAAACTTAGATGCTTTATTAAATAAACTAAAAAGAAAAGAAAGAAACTTCTCAATCTGAAGAAGTTAAAGCTCCTGAAAAAGAAATAGTAACAGCTCAAATTGCGGGAGTAGATATAATGGATTTAGAAGATGCAACGAAAAGAACTATGGAAACGAGGTATATATGCAGAAAGCGGAATGGGCTGCACAGGGACCGATAGTTCTAGTTAATACGGATAAAAAAATTACAAGCAGAAGAAGTATTAAAAGAAGTAGGATTGCTTTTCTTAGTCCATTATATGGTGAGTTACGTCTTTATGACTGTAACTCACCTTTTCTTAATTTTCACAGAAAATAATAAACCCCTAAAAAGTTTATAACTTTTAAGGGTTTTTGTTGTCTTATAAGAATTCGGTATCATCTTCTATTATCTCTTTTTACTTTTTGCATCTGATTATCTAATTTAGAACTTATCTCCGCACAAAGAAGTACGTCTTTCTATTTCGGCTTCTTTTCTCAGCACTTAGGTTCTTTTTTTGTAACGAAGTTTATGTTCTAAACTTGCCCAGAAGTCCATAGCTATAGTTCTAAATTGCACTTCCACAGCCATGTGTTCAACTTTATCAGATAAAAAGATTGGTACTTTAACAATAAGGTGATAACTTCTATAACCATTTTTGTTTATTATTCTTTATATAGTCTTTTTCTGCTATAACAGTAAGGTCATCTTGTTGTTTAAGAGCATCTACAAGCTTATAGACATCATTTCTAAATGAGCAAATAACACGAACACCAGCAACGTCATAAATATTCTCTTTAATCGTTTCAAGATCAAAAGGTAGATCTAGGCGCTGAAGTTTGTTCATTAAGCTCATAGGCGTTTTTAAACGCGTTGATATAGACTCAATTGGGTTGCTCTCTCCATGAAGAGAGAATTCCTTATCAAAAACATTAAGTTTTGTTTCTATTTCAAGCATAGCACATTCATAATGCATAAATAATTCAACGAAAGGTTGAAGTTCACTGATAAGGTTTGGTTGATTATTTTCCATAGAAAAATAATTGATCAGTTAATTTTTTTCAATTTGTGTTTTTTTCATATTCTTTCTCACTTTATATACTTTCTCAGTCTAATGATAGAGGAGTTTCCTAAAATATAGTTTAAGTTGAAAGAACAAAAATTTTTTTATAAGGAAGGAAACATTTTTGAATTTCATTTTTTTAATCTTTGAATTTAAAAAGGCTATTAAGGGCTGTTATAGTTAAAAAAAGTTTTTAAAAAAATTTAAACAGCTTTTAATAATTAACCAATAAAAAAACGCTGGTATAATAATGATTAGAGAATATCGTCTTAGAAACAGCAACTCACAAAAAAATTCACAATTGCTACAAAAGGCTAGGGATATAACCTTTTTAAATTTCCGGGAAATATTCACCCTAGACAAGGGCTTTTTATTTGCGATAATATAGTAGTTAGTTATGTTTAAAAAAATATTATTAAAGTAAAGAGTTATAAATGAGGTGGGGGAAAAATGCAAAAAAAGCTAGTTTTTTTATTCGTATTCACAAAAAAAGCAGATATGCTTATTAAAAAAATCTATTAGTAATAAAAAAAGAGATGGTCGCGTTGTAAAGTTTGACCCTGACAAAAATCTATAAGGCCATCGAAAAAGCTGTATTTAAAGTATTTGGAGAAAAAAACATAGTGTAAATATTGACAATATAGTAGACAAAGTAATTTTAGAAATTTCTAATAGATTTAAAGATAATATTAAAAATATATGAAGTACAAAAATATTGTTGAGCATACTTTATTAACATCAGGTGAAGAAGCTATTTATGAAGAGTATGTTGGCTATAGAAGTAAAAGAGATATTGAACGTGAACATAGTTTAGATATCAATATAGCGATTGAGAAGTTAGTTAATCGTGATGAAAATGTAGTTAATGAAAATGCGAATAAAGACAGTTTAGTATTTAATACGCATAGAGATTTAACAAGTGGAATAGTGGCAAAAGCAATCGGGTTAAAAATGCTACCATCACACGTTGCTAATGCACATCAAAAAGGAGATATTCACTACCATGATCTTGATTATTCTCCATATCAACCACTTACTAACTGCTGTCTAATTGATTTTAAAGAAATGTTAACTAAAGGATTTAAAATCGGTAATGCAGATGTAGATAGTCCTAAAAGTATTCAAACAGCAACAGCGCAAATGGCTCAAATTATAGCTAATGTTGCTTCTAGTCAATACGGTGGATGTAGTGCGGATAGAATAGATGAAGTTTTAGCTCCTTTTGCACAGTTAAACTATGAGAAAAACTTAAAAACTGCAAGAGAATGGATTGACGGAGAAGATAAACAAGAAAAATTTGCTTTAGAAAAAACTAAAAAAGATATTTATGATGCGATGCAATCTTTAGAATATGAGATTAATACTTTATATTCATCTCAAGGGCAAACACCATTTACATCATTAGGTTTTGGATTAGGTGAAGGATTATTTGAAAAAGAAATTCAAAAAGCTATTTTAAAAGTAAGAATACAAGGTTTAGGAAAAGAGAAAAGAACAGCAATTTTCCCTAAATTGATTTTTGTAATAAAAGATGGTTTAAACTTAAAACCGACTGATCCAAACTACGATGTTAAAGAATTAGCTCTAAAATGTGCTACTCAAAGAATGTATCCTGATGTATTAATGTATGATACTTTAGTAAAAATAACAGGTAGTTGTAAAACTCCTATGGGTTGTAGATCGTTCTTACCAGCATGGAGAAACGAAGCTGGTGAATTAGTTGAAAGTGGACGTATGAACCTAGGAGTAGTAACTCTAAATCTACCAAGAATAGCGTTAGAGTCTGAAGGAAATAAAGAAGAATTTTGGAATATTTTCAAAGAAAGATTAGAAATTTGTAAAGATGCCCTAGACTATAGAGCGAAACGTTGTGGAGAAGCAAAACCACAAAATGCGCCTATACTTTATATGCACGGTGCTTTTGGTAAGAGATTGAAAAAAGATGATAGAGTTAAACAACTATTTGACAAACAACGTGCGACATTATCACTTGGATATATTGGACTATATGAAGTAGCTAGTGTCTTCTACGGAGGAGACTGGGAGAAAAATCCTGAAGCTAAACAATTTACATTAGATATTATGAAATATATGAAAGAAAAATGTAGATAAATGGACTAAAGATGGAGATTACTGGTATAGTATTTACTCAACTCCAAGTGAATCGTTAACTGACAGATTCTGTCGTATGGATACAGAAAAATTTGGAATAGTAGAAAATGTTACAGATAAAGAGTACTATACAAACTCATATCACTATGATGTTAGAAAAAAATCCAACTCCATTTGAAAAAAATTAGATTTTGAAAAAAAGATTATCCATATTATGCTAGCGGTGGATTTATTCATTATTGTGAATATCCAGTGCTAAAAACAAAAATCCAAAAAGCTTTAGAAGCGGTTTGGGATTATGCATATGATAAAGTTGGTTACTTAGGAACAAATACACCAATAGATCGTTGCTATAAATGTGGTTTTGAAGGAGAATTTGAACCTACGAAAACGAGGATTTAAATGCCCAGAATGTGGAAACAATGATCCAAAAAAAGCTGCGATGTAGTAAAAAAAGAACTTGCGGTTATTTAGGAAACCCTCAAGCTAGACCTATGATAAAAGGACGTCATAAAGAAATAGTAGCAAGGGTTAAACATTTAAAATAAAAAATAAGGACTAACTTTTAAATTAAAAGTTAGTTTTTATTTGTGTGAATAGTTACTCTTCAACGCTCTCAAATTCTTTACAAGTAAAATTATTTTTTTGATAAAAATCATTATGATAATAAACATATTAGGAGGACAAAAATCATGGGTAAAATTTTTTTAAAAAGGTATAGCATTATTAGCAGCAAGTGCGGTAGGTACATATTATTATAAAAAAATCCTAAAGAATTAGAAAAAACATAAAGATATTTTTAAAAAGAAAAATATTGATTTAGGATTAGAAAAAGTTAATGATTTAATTAAACCAGAAGCTCAAGAAATAAATCGTGAAGGTGAAGACATAGCTAAAGAAAAGCTAGAGCAAGTAACTGCAGGATATAATGAGGTAAAAGAAGAAACTTTTATCCCTCTAAAAGAAGAAGCTGAAGAAAACGTGGAAGAAGCAAAAGAAGAAGCTCACGAAAAACTAGAAGATGCTAAAGAAGTAGCTCAAGAAAAAGCAGAAAACTTCGAAGAGAAAGTAGAAGAAGCGAAAGAAGCAGCTCAAGAAAAAGCGGAAGACTTTGAAGAAAAAGTAGAAGATGCAAAAGAAGTGGCAGAAGAAAAAGCTGAAGACTTCGAAGAGAAAGTAGAAGAAACAAAAGAAGCAGCTCATGAAAAAGTAGAAGATGCTAAAGAAGTAGCAGAAGAAAAAGCAGAAGACTTTAAAGAAAAAGTAAAAGATGCTAAAGAAGTAGCAGAAGAAAAAGCAGAAGACTTCGAAGAGAAAGTAGAAGAAGTAAAAGAAGCGGCTCAAGAAAAAGTAGAAGATGCTAAAGAAGTAGCAGAAGAAAAAGCAGAAGACTTCGAAGAGAAAGTAGAAGAAGCAAAAGAAGCGGCTCAAGAAAAAGTAGAAGACTTCGAAGAGAAAGTAGAAGATGCAAAAGAAGCAGCTCAAGAAAAAGTAGAAGACTTTAAAGAAGAAGTAGAAGAAAAAGGATTCAGAGAAAGAGTTGCAGAAAGAGTAGAAGGCTTCAAAGATAATATGGGAAGCTTCAAAGAAAAAGTAGAAGAAAAAGCAGTTGATTTCAAAGAAGGTGCTGTAGAAAAAGCTGAAGAATTTAAAGAATCTGCAGTTGACTTTAAAGAAGAAGTACAAGAAAAAGGATTTAAAGAAGTAGCTAAAGAAAAATTTGAAGATATCAAAGAAAAAGTAGAAGATGTTGAAGAATTAGCTGAAGAAAAAATAAGAGATGCTAATGAAAATTTAATTAATAAGGTTGATAATATTGATGATGAAATTGAAGATGTAGAGAAAAAAACATGCTAAAACCAAGAACTACATTAGATTCAATTGTATCTCTATTTGCAACAAAAGAAGATAAATAATAATATTTAAAAAGAAGCAACGATATAATTTAAATCGTTGCTTCTTTTCTTTTTATAATTATAGGTTCTTAGTAATATTTTTTTGAATTTCTTCGAATTCAGAAGGCTCAACTTTTTGTGGAGGCCATTTAACTTCTAAATTATCGAAATTAATATCTTTATCTTTATAACGAGGAACTATATGGAAGTGTAAGTGGAAGACGCTTTGTCCAGCATATTCTTCGTTATTTTTGGAAAAATATTAACACCATCGCATCCATAAGCTTCTTTTTACAGCATTAGCAATCTTAGGTAAAACTCTACCAATGTTTGCAGCAGTTTCAGGATCACAATCAAAAAAAATATTACGGCTATGTTTTTTTAGGAATTACAAGTGTGTGTCCCTTAGTTATTGGGAAAAACATCTAGAAAGCTATATACATGTTCATCCTCATATATTTTATAACTTGGAATTTCACCATCGATAATTTTTTTTCAAAAAAATTGTTTTTTTCCATCAGTAATCACTCCTTAGTCTAAGTTTTTTTAAGTGTTTCAATAAGTAAGTTTTTTTAAGGTTTACGCTTATTTTTTTGAGCTGTTTTTTTAATACATGCTCATGGTCATGTTTTTTCTCTTGAATACCAGTTGCCATGTTAGTAGCGCAGGCTAATACAGCAACAGGAAGTCCAGCGTGGTTAGCTGCAATGACTTCAGGAACAGTTGACATACCAACTAAGTCACATCCCATAGTTTTAAATGCTTGTATTTCTGCACGTGTTTCAAAGTATGGACCTTGGAAGAATCCATAAACACCACGGTGTAATTTGATATCTAGCTTTTCAGCAGATGATAAAAGATTATCTACTAAATATGGATTAAATGGAATAGTCATATCAACAAATCTCTCACCAAGGCGTGGATCGTTTTCTCCCATTAGAGGATTATTACTTACTAGAGAGATGAAATCATCTAGACAAACGATATCTCCTTCAGTAAAGTTAGTGTTAATAGCGCCACAAGCGTTAGTAATAAATAATCCTTTGGCACCTAAGAATTTTACAACATAAGTCATAAATGCAACTTCTTTCATTTTGTATCCTTCATAATAGTGAAGTCTACCATTTAGTACAAGGACATTTTTACCTGAAATTTTTCCGAAAGTAAGTTTATTTGCATGTCCTTTAACATGGTTTGAACGTTTATTTCCTGGGAAAAGAGGAATAGCCTCGTAACCAAGCTCTTGTTGTTCTTCAAGTTCTAATGTAATTCCACTTCCTAGGACAACTGCGTAATCAATTGGCTCATTGAAATACTTCTTAATATAATTCGCAGTTTCCACAATATTTTCATAATAAGTCATAAATAAATCCTCCTGAAAATGCTTTAATCAATTCAATTATATCATAAAAAATTAAGGAAATATATAAATTTAACACTTTTTTTATATTTAATTGTTAAAATGTTTAATAAATTTAAGTTTTTTTGTAATAATATAGTAAAAAAATATTGAAATCGGTTTAAAAAAATGTGTTATTGTGTTCTTAGTACATAAAAATAGGAGGTCATTATGAGAAAGTTACGTACTATTATTGCAATGTTACTTGCATTATCATTAATTGTAGTAGGATGTTCTTCTAAAAAAAATAAATCAGAATCAAATACTGAAGAAAAAAGTTCCTACAAAATAGGGGTTGTTACCGGTGAAGGTGGAGCTAAAGATAAAAAGCTTTCAACCAAGCAAACGTAGAAGCTATACAAGCATGGGCAAAAGGCAAATGGAGCAAAAAGATCCAGTTGTTGTTGAATCAAAAAAACCAATCTGATTTGGCTGCAAACCTTCAAAATGCTTCAAAAGTTTCAGATATCATTTCTTTAGCAGGATATGAATTCGAAAAAGAATTACCAAAAGTTGCCGAACAATATAAAGATAAAAAATTCATGTATGTTGATACTTTTGTTGATGCACCAAATATAGCGTCACTTATCTTTAAAGAGCAAGAAGCAGGGTACCTAGCTGGTTATGCAGCTGCATTACAATCTAAAAACTGGTAAAGTTGGATTTATCGGAGGAACTAAAATTCCACCTGTAGAAAGATTTGGAATTGGATTTGTTCAAGGTGCTAAAAGCAGCTAAGAGTGATATTAAAAATCATGTACAACTACAGTGGAACATTCTCAGATACAAATAAAGGTAAAAACATTAGCAGCTACTATGTATGATTCAGGTGCAGATGTAATCTTTGTAGCGGCAGGTAATACAGGTAATGGTGTTATCTCAGAAGCAAAAAGAACGTGGTAACCTTTGATATGTCTAAAGACGGAGAAATTAAACACTGGGTTGTTGGTGTAGATAAAGACCAATACGAAGAAGGTATTTTCAAAGGAAAAGATAAAGGTGGAAAAGAATACCAAAAATCTGTAATCTTAACATCAGCTGTTAAAAATATCGAAGTAGCAGTAACAAAAATCTTAAATGAAATCAAAGAAAATAAATTTGAAAAAAAGGTGAACATATCTTCGGTATTAAAGAAAATGGTGTAGGGCTACCAAAAGATAATCCAAACCTAAGTGATGACAATAAAACTAAAATTGATAAAGCTATTGAAGAACTTAAATCAGGTAAGGTAGAAGTAGTAGGAACTGGTGATGAGCTAAAAGCAAAAGGATTAGTTACTAATTTAGAAGGTGAACTATAATTATAATAAAAAGTCTTGCTAAAGAAATTTAGTGAGACTTTTTTTATTATGTCAAAAGTATTTTTGAAAAGAACATCAAAAAAATGTGTATTAATAAAATAAATAGTATAAATTATAGTTATGAAAATGCTTTTAATTCTATCTGTATATGTATATATAAGATTGCAAAAAAGTGAACATTCTCTTTATAACTAAATAAAAAAATACGCTTAAATTTCGCTTAATACGAACAATGATAAAAAAATATTTTTTTAAAAAAAGTAATAAAAATGTTGATATTTATACAATTATGTGGTATTATTTAGGTATAAACAATATACAAAAAAATAAATAAAGGAGATTATTTGTTTATGAAAAAGATATTTTTCATTAATCGCTGTTATTTTATCAGCAGCACTTATCTTTGTTGGATGTTCTTCTAAAAACTGAGAAAAAAAGAAGATTCATCTTCAAAAATCTGATTTAAAAAAATCGGAGTAGTTACTGACGAAGGTGGAGCAAAAAGATAAAAAGTTTCAACCAAAGTAACGTAGAAGCTGTTAAAGCTTGGGTAGATAAAAAAACGGTGGTAAAAGCATTAAACCCAATCGAAACTAAAAAAACCAAAGTGATATCGCAGCTAACTTACAAAAATGCAGCTAAAGCAGCTGATGTTATTTCATTAGCAGGATTCTATTTCGAAAAAAAGAATTACCAAAAAGTTGCAGAATCATTTGCAGATAAAAAAATTCATCTTCATCGATGGAACTGTAGATAACAAAAACGTTGAATCTATTACATTTGCTGAACACGAAGCAGGATACTTAGCTGGATATGCAGCAGCTTTACAATCAAAAACTGGTAAAGTTGGATTTATCGGTGGAGCTAAAATCCCTGCAGTAGTTAAATTTGGTGTAGGATTTGTTCAAGGAGCTAAAAGCTGCTAACAAAGACATCAAAAATCGTATACAACTACAGTGGATCATTCAACGATACTAACAAAGGTAAAAACTTTAGCAGCAACTATGTATGATGCTGGAGCTGATGTTATCTTCGTAGCAGCTGGTGGAACTGGAAGTGGTTCAATCAAAGAAGCACAAGAAAGAGCTACTAAAGATCTTAAAGAAAGCGGAGAAATCAAACACTGGATCGTTGGTGTAGATAAAGACCAATATTCTGAAGGTGTATTCAAAGCTAAAGATAAAGATGGAAAAGATGTAGAAAAATCTGTAATCTTAACATCTGCTGTTAAACGTATCGATGTTGCAGTAACTCAAGTATTAGATGCTATCAAATCTGGTAAATTCGAAGGTGGAAAAGCTAAAGTATTCACTATCAAAGAAGATGGTGTAGGTCTACCTGCTGAAAATCCAAACTTAAGCAGTGATATCAACAAAAAAATTAAAGAAGTTGTAGAATCACTTAAATCTGGTAAAGCAACTGTAGCTCCTGAAGCAGATAAAGTAACAGATAAAGCAAATATCGAAGGTGAACTATAATTTTTAAAATTATAATTCAAAAAAAGGTCTAGTATTATACTAGGCCTTTTTTATTGAAAAATTTTTAAGCAGTGCTATAAATTTCGCAAACATAATTATTATTTTTTTAAAATGTGAATAATTAAAAAAATTTTCTACAATATTAAGCTTTTAAAAAAATTTTTGGAAAATAACTATGAAAAACATAATGATATTATGCAGTTTTTTTATAGTTTTAATTTTTTTATAATTATAATATTGATAAATAATATAAAAATTAATTAACAGAATCGTACTAAAATGCTATACTAGATTGCAAAAAAATATTATAATAGATAAGTAACAATATACAAAAAGAGAGGTAAATATATGTACGCTATAGAAATGCTAAACATAACTAAAAAGTTTGGTGACTTCTACGCAAATAAAGACATTACTATTCAGGTGAAAAAGAACGAAGTTCATGCATTGCTTGGTGAAAATGGTGCTGGTAAATCTACGTTGATGTCCGTTCTTTTTGGTATGTACCATCAAGAAGAGGGTGTCATTAAATTAGATGGGAAAGAAGTTGACATTAAAGATCCTAAACATGCTAATCAGCTTGGGATCGGTATGGTTCACCAACACTTTAAATTAATTAAAAACTTCACTGTTGCTGAGAATATAATCTTAGGAATGGAAGAAGTAAAAGGCGGAAAAATCGATTTAGATTCTGCTGCTAAAAAAATTACAGAACTATCTAAAAAATATGGATTAGAAGTAGACCCGAAAGCCTTAGTAGGTGATATTACAGTTGGGATGCAACAAAGGGTAGAAATTCTAAAAATGTTATATAGAGATGCTAATATTCTTATCTTTGACGAACCTACAGCGGTTTTAACTCCTGCTGAAATTAAAGAGTTTTTAGCAATTCTTAAGAATCTTCAAGCAGAAGGGAAAACTATCTTATTAATCACTCATAAACTTAACGAGATTATGGCTGTAGCTGATCGTTGTAGTATTATTCGTCGTGGTGAATACTTCGGAACTGTAGAAGTAGCAGACACAACAAAAGAAAAACTTGCAAGCCTTATGATTGGTAAAGATCTAGAAATTATTAAATATGAACGTTCTAGAGAAGGTAAGAAAAAAATATTAGAAGTATCTGGTCTTTATGCAGATACTGAAGAGAAAAAAGATATACTTTCTGACTTCAACTTAGATGTTCGTGAAAGAGAAATCCTTGGTATTGCTGGGGTTGATGGTAACGGTCAACAACAATTTGTTGAAGTACTAAATGCTCTATTAAAAGAAACTAAAGGAAAAATTGTCTTTGATGGAAAAGATCTTGCTGGAGTTCCAACAGCAAAACGTAAAGAATTAGGTCTTGAAATTATTGCAGAAGACAGACACAAAGATGGATTAGTTCTTGATTTCAGTGTTGAAGAAAAACTCAGTATTAGAAAACTACTATACAGAGAAATTTTCTTCACGTGGATTCTTGAAAAAACCAGCAATCTCTAAATTTGCTAAAGAGCTTTGTGAAAAATATGATGTGCGTAAAGCTGGTGACGAAAAAATTGCTGCTCGTAGTATGAGTGGTGGTAACCAACAAAAACTTATTATCGGACGTGCATTAGAATTAGATCCAAAATTATTAGTATCAACACAACCTACACGTGGACTTGATGTTGGTGCGATAAATGGTATTCATAAAATGTTAATCAATTACCGTGATAAAGGTAATGGAGTATTATTAATCTCATACGATTTAGATGAAATTCTAACATTATCTGACAGAATAGCTGTTATTCACAATGGTAATATAATTGATGTCGTAGATAATGATGAAAATGTAACTAAAGAACAACTAGGTCTTCTAATGGCCGGGGTTAAGAAGTAGAGAGGAGAGCGTATGTTAAAAAAAGTTTTAACTAATGCGGTGCTACCAATATTAGCTTCGTTTATTATAGGAGCAATTCTTATTTCGGCAATTGGAGCGTCGCCAGAAGATGTTTTTAAGTGTTATTGGAGACATTTTTTTCTGATTCAAACAGTATAGCAGAAATTTTTTTGTATCGACAATTCCACTTATTTGTACAGGTTTATCAGTAGCCTTTGCATTTAGAACAGGGTTATTCAACATTGGGTGCAGAAGGACAATTTATTATGGGTGGTCTTTTTGCAGGTCTTGTTGCTATCAAAATGGAAGGGATGAATTTTTACTTAGTATTAATTTGTTCTATCCTAGCAGGTATTATTGTAGGTGGTATTTGGGCTGGTATCGCTGGTTATTTAAAAGCTAAATTTAATATCAGTGAAGTAGTTGTAACAATTATGTTAAACTATACAGCATTATACTTCGTACAATTCGCTGTTCCTAAATTTATTAAAGGAACAAATGATATTATTTCTAAACCAATCGTTGCAGAAGATGGTACAGGATATTTACAAAATAGTCTTATCGAAGGAATCTTTAGTAACCACCGTTTAGGTACAGATTTATTCTTTGCAATTTTTGGAGTAATTATTTTCTATATCGTTATGGAAAAAACAGTATTTGGTTACGAACTACGTTCTGTAGGTTATAACGCAAATGCATCTAAATTCGTTGGTATGAAAGTTAATAGAAATACAATCTTATCTATGGCTATTTCTGGTGCATTTGCTGGTCTAGGTGGAGCTCTTTACAACATGGGGCCGGTTGGACAAGTAGTAGCAGGTTCTACATTCCAAGGATATGGATACATGGGTATCGCCGTAGCACTTATTGGTGCTAATACAGCTCTAGGTTCATTACTAGGAGCATTACTATTTGGATTCTTAGGTGTATTAACACCTCAATTATCATTTGTTGGTATTCCAAAAGATATCGCAAATATTTTAATCGGATTAATCGTTCTATTTGTAGCTGCTAAATCAATCTTTGATTTCAAATTCTCTAAAAAAGCAGCAAGCAGTAAAAAGAAAGGAGATAAATAGATGGATACAATATTATCACTATTAGACTCAATGTTGCAATATACAGTACCTATACTTATCGCAGCAATAGGTGGTTTTCTATTCTGAAAAAGAGTGGGGTTGTAAATATTGCGCTTGATGGTTTCGTAATTTTCGGTTCATTTGTTGCTTCTTTCATAGCTCTTAGTGCATTTGATGGAGCACCCACATTTGGTCAATTAGTACTTTGCTTATTAGCGGCAACAGCGTGTGGAGGACTTCTTTCATTAATTCACGCATTTTATCAGTATTAACTTAAAAAGCTGACCAAGTAATCTCAGGTACAGCGATTAACTTAATTACACCAGCTATCGCATTATTCTTAGTAAACCACTTTAACGGAACTTATGAATTATTATTAGCTAGTGGATTCCCAAGATATACAATACTTGGTAATTTCACAGTTTATCCAACGATCATTATAGCTATTATCCTAGTTTGTGTTACTTACTACGTTATCTATAAACGTCCATTTGGATTAAGATTACGTTCTGTAGGGGAAAAACCCACAAGCAAGTGATTCATTAGGATTAAATGTATTTAAATATCGTTACATTGGGGTATTTATCTCAGGATGTTTAGCAGGATTAGCAGGAGCAATCATCGCTACTACATTCAGCCAAGGGTTCAACGCAGCAATCACAGTATACGGATTTGGATACTTAGCATTAGCTGCACTTATCTTTGGTAAATATAACCCAATTACAATTACTTTAGCATCACTGTTCTTCGGTGGAACAAAAGTATTTGCTGAAAAAGTATCTATTTTAGCACCAGATTTACCAATTCCGGTATCGTTCTGGAATATGTTCCCATTCGTAGCAACAATTATTGCACTTATCGTATTTTCTAAGAAAACTTCTACACCAGAAGCTCTTGGAGTACCATACGATAAAGGTATGAGATAATTTTAAAAGATTAAGAACAATAGACTCTAAAAACAAAAAAAGTTTTTTTAGAGTCTATTTTTTTGTATCCAAATATGGTATAATAAAAGGGAACTAATAAATGGAGGTCAGAAATATGAACAAGAAACTATTAGCTTTTGCTTGCAACGGGTGCTTTAATAATAACTGGTTGTGCAACAAAAAGGAAATGTAAAAAAACAAAGAAGATGACAATAAAAAAACAGAACAATCAAATAACTCTTCAGAACAGAAAAAGGAAGAAGATAACAATACAAATAAAGAACAAAAATACTACAGAAACTACAGAAAACAAAGATAATAGTGAAAACACTGGTAATAACGGAAATAATAACAATGATAACAACAGCGTAAATAGTGAAAGTAAAAAAAATAATAATACGCAAACGGTAAAAACAGGTAATCATGATTTTGCTGCAGCAAAAAAATTAGTAGACATAGTAGGTGTTTCAGGCAATGATGTATCTAGATTATCATCTCAAACAAACTTACTTCACTGGCTTACTCAATCAAAAATTAAAACAACAAAAGCTGCAAATGGAGAAACATTATTTACGGTATCTAGTGCAGATTACTTAGATGCTATCAATGCAGTCACTTCAAAAACATACACTAAAGAAGAAGCGATTAACTTACTAAAAGGATCACACTTTAGTGAAAAAGATGGAAACTCAGCAAAATCTAATGCAGTACCTAAGGAAGATGAGGTCTATTATTATAAAGGTGATAATGTTATTGCATTTACTACAAGAATAATGGGCAATAATCACCCGCAAGAAGTTGAGTCACAAAATAAATGGGTAGTTGAAGGTGATAAAATTAAGATTAATGTTGTAGATAAAATGACAAAAACAAAAATTTCAACAATTACACTGAAAATTAATAATAAGCAGTACGCTGGTGGAAATGTAAAATCTAAATACTATGTAGAGAGTATTAAAAAGTAACTAATAATAAGTAAAAAGACAGGAGAATTTTTTTCCTGTCTTTTTTTTGCTTATTAATTATAAGTTTGATACTTTTTTTATATTTACTTATATCAGGTAGTTTTCTATCAAAACACCAACTTTTTATAATCTCTCTTAATTGTTTCTTGTTTTGAATAACTGTTCGATAAATATTTTTATCATTTTTCAATTCAAGAGCATAACCATTAATTTCAGTTATTTTATCCTTATTAAATAATCGAGAAAAAGAAGCTAGGTTCTTTATAGATTGGAGCGCATTGAAGAAAAACTACTGTTTTTTTCGTTAATATCAAACCATAGTGATAGATATGCTGACTTTCTCTCTGGATTATCAAGGGTATAAATAGAATTTTCTACTTCGTTCCAAGTACATGGAGTAATGTTGGTACTCTCTGTTTTATATTTTAAAATTTCGATATCAAAAACCTATAATATCATCAATATTATTGAAGTCATAAACGCCAATATTATACTCATCAAATATATCTAAAAGAAAATCCAATGCATCATCTATAACATTATAAGAAAATGAACATATAGCACCATGTTTTCCTAAAGTATAGTCAGTTAAATGATCCTCGATATCCTCAGATGAAAAAGCAATTTCATCAGGTAATGCATATTCACCGTTCATAGGAGGGAAATGCTTAAACATTTCTTTTGCCCAAGCAGTTATAACTGGAGAGCATCCTTCAAGTGAATTATAGTCTTTGTCCTCTTTATATCGAGAAAATTCTTCTAGATAGCTCAGGACATCTAGAGAAGTTTTTATCTCTTCTCTTTTTTCAAAAATAAATAAATCTAAACTCATTAGCTATTACTCCTGGTTCTTATTTTCTAGGTCAATTATATCATTATTTACTTGTATTTTATAAATATTATGTTTTTGTAAGAGGGATCTATTTATAAATAATACACAAATATACTTTAAAAAATACAGAGAAATTATAGATATTCATTATCAACAATAAATTATTAAATATTTTTTCAGGTATTAAAATTACTTTGCTATTATGTTTATATTAGAAAAACTAATATAAAGGGATAAAGAGGATTTCTTTTGACAAATTAGGGATATTTGATATATAATATTAAAGCAATTATTATGCTAAAAAATATTAGGAGGAAAAAGTATATTATGAATAAATTGCAAAAAACTTTGACTGTTGCATTAACAGCTTTTGCTTTAACTGCAACTTCACAAGCACCGTTTGCAGCAGCAGCAGATGTAAATAGTGGAAAAGCAACTTCAAATCAAAAAGCTAGTGGAGATGAGCTTGTTGATCCAATAACTTTAGTTGTTAGTTACAATGTAAAAACAAGTGATGGACTAGAAATATCTCCAAAACAAAGAATAAAAGTACCACGTCCGGACTTAAGTACACCACTTAGTTATTTTTAAAGATTATTTACCAGAAGTAAAAAGAAATAAACTATAATGGTAAAAACTTATCAATTAATTAAAGAGGACGGTATTTCTATTCAAGCATCTATCCACCCAATGGAAGCTTATATGAGATACTACTATGCTGAGAAAAAACCAGTTGTAAAATCAGAAAAACCATTACGTGTACCAGCAGGAAACAATGGGGTAAAAACACGTGTTCCAGTTGCTAAAAAACAACAACCAAAACAAGAGGTTAAAAAAATACAGACTTCCTGCAGGAAATAACGGAGTAAAAAAACTCGTAAACCAGTTGTTAAAAAAACAACAACCACAACAACCAGAAGTAATCAAAGATGTAGATTACCTATAAAAATAAAAATCCCGCTCTATTAAGAGTGGGATTTTTTTGTATTAAAAATATTTGAAATATATATAATTAATTTTTTTAATCTCCAAAAAAAGCTATCTGATGATGAATAGTAAACAAAAAAATATTAGCTCCGCTATTAAAAATCATATTGATTTTTTTAAAGGAGGTAGATTATTATTTATAGATATAAAAAAATAATCATTAGTGTTGCAAAATATAATAGATGTATAGTTGATTAGTTTATTATTTGTTTTATATTTGCAGTTTAGTATTCCTGTTGCCAAGATATAAATACTGGCTAATGCTACTCCTAGTAAAGTGTAATTATATAATAGATAGCTTAATGTTGCAGTGAGAATAAAAAGTAGAAATCATACTTGTTTTTTTAGTTATTAATATTTTCTTCATAAACTGTTGTCTCCTTTATATTATTTTTTTGATTTCATAATATATCTCAACAATAGATAATTTAGCATATTCTATCAAATAAATCAACTAAAAAAATGAAATAAAGTTTTCGAAATATTGATAAAAAAATATTTTAGTAAGAAAAAAAGCTGTAATACAATGAAAATAAAGATATTTTTGCAATGATTTTTTTCTGAAAATAATAAAATTATATTGTAAATTTAAGATAAATATCATGCTTTGATAATTACTAAATTTATGGAAATCTAGAGAACTTTATAATTGTTTATTACACCGGTAATAATTTTGAGAAATTTGATGGTATTGCTTAGGATATGGATGAGAACTATATTTTTTTATGTTAGGTGATATATAAATATGGTATAATTAATTGCATAAGTAACTAATTAAGAAAGGTATATATTATGTTTTCTGCAAAAAAATTGTCAAATTAAATTATACGATGATGATATAGTCAATTATGTTTCATTTGGTTATGGAAAAAAAGAATTTATTATTAATACCAGGTTTGAATACTGAGCGAATAAAAAGGAAAAAGCTTTACAACTTGCTTTTTTTCTATAGAAATTTTTTTGAGAGAATATAAAGTTTTTTTATATTTGACCATAAAGAACATATCAATGAGAATTATGAGATAAGTGATATGGTGGAAGAAATTGCTTATTGTATAAAAAAAGTTGAATATAGATAAAGTAGATGTTGTAGGGGTATCTCAAGGGGGATGATTGCACAACTATTAGCTATAGATTACCCTGATATTGTTGACAAACTAGTATTAGTAGCAACTACATCAAGAAATAATCCTACAACAAACAAGGTCATAGATAGATGGATTGTTCTAGCTGAAAATGGTAAGTTACAAGAACTGCAAAAAAATATGATTGAAACGGTTTATTCAAAAAGGATATATAGCAAAAAAATAAGTGGTTATCTATATTAGTACAAATTCTATTTAAGCCAAAATTAGATCAACTTGATAGATTTATTGTTTTAGCTAGATCGTGCTTAAAATTTGATATTTTTGATAAATTAGATAAAATCCAAGCTAAAACTCTGGTTATAGGTGCTGCATTAGATCAAGTTATCCCAGTAGAATTTTCTAATGAACTTGCTAAAAAAATCAATTGTCAGAAACTTATTTTTTTGAAAAAAATCTGGTCATGTAGTCCATCAAGAAGTTTCTGATTTTAATAGAACAGTTTTAAATTTTTTGAAAAGTAGTAATTAAGAAATTAATATATATGTATATAATTGAAAATTCAAATGCATTTCAGAAACATAATATGAGAACTTTGTCTAGATTCTCCCACCAGAAGGGTGACAGATATTCTTGATAATGTTCAGAACCCTAAAAAATTCGTCAAGAAAGAACTCTCAGTTTATTATGATAAACTGAACGAGGGCTTGGCCAAGAGAAACGAGCAAGAATAATGATAGATCCTTTATTAAGTTTTTTTATTACTTATTTTTTTCTTGTATACTCCTCTTTCTTACTTATAGCAGATTGTTTTGGCTTGAAAAAAAGAAATAAGAGTAATAACGGGCAGTAACAAAAAGAAGTTTACTAATGATTTTTTTCTGAAATACAATAAAATTATATTGTAAATTTAAGATAAATATCATGATTTGATAATTACTAAATTTATTGTGGAGAGGGAACGAAAAAACACATAACTTACAAGGTAATGTTAGGTTATGTGTTTTTAAATTAATATAGTTTTACACTAGATTTGAAATATAAATTATTATCTACCAAAAGTAGTTTTATATTCTTGTGTACTTGGTAAGGTTTGAGCTCCTTCTCTACCTTTTTTAATTAGCCATTCTAAGCAAGCTTTAATTTCGGCGTTACTAGCATTAAATCCAACATAATTAGTTGCGATAGTTTGATAAGCATTAGTTTGTCTGAATTCTTTATAGGTTGTTGAATCAGTTACACTACCGCTAAATACATATGAAGAACCAGCAGGTATAACGTCGTTATCTCCAATTCCTCCAGTAGAAGCAGTATTACCTGAAACTACTTTTGTTTTAGTTTCGGAAGTTTGTTTATTTTCTGAAGTTTGTTTGTTTTCTGTGCCTTTTTTTACTTCAGGTTCGCTTAACTTAGCTTTTAACGCACTATGATTAAACTTATACTTATCGATAATTGAATTGATATTACCAGATTTATCTTCGTCAATTTCTTTTTTAGCTTTGTCAAAGTTAGTAACATCTTCTTTTAACCATTCTATAGCTTTATCAAAAGTATTGTCTACAGTAAGAGTGTCGACTTTTTCTAAAGATTTTTTAGCTGCATCAACATCTTTATTATCAAGACTTGCGTCGATGTTTTTCAATTCTTTAGTAATTTTGATTTCAGTTTTTATGTTTTTAAAAATTTCTTGGCCTTCGTCAGTGTCAAGAGTTTCTAACCTTTTAATACCTCCGTCAAAATCATGATTGTCATTGATAAGAGCTAAGTATTTGGTATGTTCAGCTTTAAGGTCATTTTTTTCCAGAATGCTGATAGAAAAAAAGAATGCAGCAACTAAAAACAATAATACCTATAATACTTGTAATAATTGAAACAATTTTTTTATTCATAATATATTCTCCTCTTTTTTATTATTATCTATGATAATTATACAATATAACTTGGACAGAATGTGGGTAAATATTAAAAATATATTATAAAAAAATTTAAATATTTAGCTTTTTAAAAATATTTAGTTTTAATATTTTAACTGAGAGACTTCTTGTCCTTTTTCTTAGTGGTATAACAAAAAAAGTTGGTCCTTTTTTTGCTTTTGTATCCTACTTATAATCGCAGACAAACTTGACTTTTCTTATCGAAATAATTACAATAAAGTTACTGATCTTAATTAATAGTTATTTAGCCTTTTTTTCACCTTTTTATTAACAGTTTTGGGTAATGAGAAGGAGTTTATATACTAAGGAACTATTTTTAAAAATTTCTATCAAAAAGATAACTAGAATATTAATAGAAAAAAAGGTATTGATATACTTAAAAGACTATGGAAATGGGGGCTACAGTTTTATGATAAAAAAGAATAGGATTAGCTTTATTACTTTTTACTAATAGGCCTTTTTGTTACCAAGTCCGAATTATTTTTATAGGTGATAAAAACCAATACATATGATAATGAATTCATAAACTCTTTTAGCAAAAAGGATTGAATAATAGGTGGGGAATTGTTTACTTAAATGATAAGGATAAGGTTAAAGATAAAGATAAAGAAAAAAAGAATCAATTAAAGACTTTAGAGACTACATAGATTGTGAATTAATTGAAATTGATAAATATAATAACCGGAACTTTAAAGATCCTAAGTTAAAGGAATTTGCTAACGCATATATTAATAATCTTAAGGAAACAAAAAGAAGCTATATTAAAGGAAAAAAATCTGTATTAGGGGAAAAAAATTTTGTGGATAGTACTTTCACAGATGAATGGGAGAAATATCAAAGAAAAACGTTATGAATTACTTTTTAGATATTAATTCAATAGTGGAAATTCCTGTAAAAAGATAAAAAAATCCCTTTAATGAGATATTGAAAAAGTGGTAAAGCAGTAAAAAGAATTTAATAGAGTATACGGAATTTTAGTAGATACTTTTAAACCCTGAAAGCTTCGAAGTTGAAAAATGTTAGTAAATCTGATGAAAAATGAGAAACGTTACATAGGGAACTTTTGAAAACACTACTGGTTATGACGTTGACATATATATATTTTCAATTCATTTTTATGATGAAAAAAAGACGAGGGTGTTTTTTTCTATAGTCGTTGAACCAGAAGGTATATGGAAAAAAATGGAACGAAAAAGTTTTGAATTCCCAATTTACGATTCAGATAAGGAGTTCAAATACTTTAAGGTTTTTCATAGGTAAAAAGTCTCAGACTTAATAGTGTTCTGACCCCAAAAAGTTAGACTTAGGATAGCGTAGTAGTTGTAATGACTGCTACGCTATCTTTTTATATTTATACAGTCATATGTTTTATTCTATATTGCTTAGGACTTAACCATCCTAGTTTCTCTTTTATTCTCTCTTCATTATAATATTTTATATATTTTTCAATAGCTAATTTTAGCTTTCTATAACTATCATATGTAGTTCCATAATATATCTCTTGTTTTAATATCCCAAAGAAATTCTCCATTACCGAATTATCTAGACAATTTGCTTTTCTAGACATACTTTGGTATATACGTTCTTCTTTTTAATCTTTTTCGAGTACGCCTTCATTTGATAAGCCCACCCTTGATCAGAGTGAAAAGTTCTCCTATAAGGCGCTTTAGCTGTAACTTTAATAGCTTCTTCTAATGCATCCATTATGTTTTTAGCTGATGGGCGTTCACTTATACTATAGCTTATTATCTCACCATTATACATATCCATAAATGGATCTAAATAAAGTTTCTTTACTACTACTTTTACCTTTTTCATTTACTTCATAATATTTAAATTCAGTTGTATCTGTAGTGATTTTCTGATGTGGAATATTAGTATTGAATCGTCTTCTAATTCTATTCTTAGCTGTTTTTTTCCAATTTTTTTCCTTTATATGAATTGTATTTTCTACTTTTTTTCTAGTGAATGATGTAACCTGTAGTTTCAATTTTTTTGTATAATTCTTTGAACTTTCTTTTTGTTTATAATATAACCTAAATTACGTAACGCACCGTATATACGTCTATAACCATAGTCTTTATTATTCTTTCTTATTTCCAGTATTTTTTCTTCAATTTTTTTATCTGGATTAACTCTATCAAATCTCTTCTGCCAGTACATATATGTTGCTTTTGGCATCTTCGCATATAAAAGAAGGTCTTTCAATATGAATTCTCCTCGGAGACTGCTTATAATTCGCGCCTTCTTTTCATTTCTGCTTCTTCCGCTAAACGCAATCTCCTCGCTTCTTTTAAAAATGCATTTTCTATCCTTAGTTGTAGTAATTGATTTTCTAATTCTTTTACATATTCTTTAGATATATTATCATTTGTGGTTTGACTTGTTTTCTTACTTAACTTTTTAGTTGATTTAGCCATTGAAATTTCCCGACCTTTCCTTCGCTCTCTCAATGCATCAGGACCAGCTACTCTGAAGAGATTAACCCAGTTACAAATAAGTGATGGATTATTTATACCTTCTTGTAAAGCAATGTCATTGTACGAGAGTTCACTTGTTAAGTATAATTCTACAACAAATATCTTTTTTTCGAAAGAATATTCTTTATTTTTTCTTGAGCGAAGTAAGGCTTCATCTCCATATTTCTTATATTTAGATACCCAAACTTTAATATTAGCCTCTGATTTAATACCATACTTTTTCGCTAATGGTATGTATCCAATACCTCCATTTAGGTACTCTAATACTACTTTCTTTTTTTAATTCAAATGTATATTTTGATAGAAATATTGACCTCCAAAAAAAGTTAGATTTTTTTGGTCTAACTTTTTGGGGTCGGTACATAGAAAAAGGTTATTTTTTTAGAATATTAATAAACGTACTAGTTTACCTTATACAAATATAAACCCCCTTGATATAATAATATTATTATATCAAGGGGTTTTATATCTTGCTATATTAGCAGTTAGAACTAATAATCTTTTCCTCACGTTGCTCGTTAAGATTAAAGTTCTTGTTGCATACGTTGTATCTAAGAATTATATCGTCGTTATACTCCTAATAATTCTAAGTTACACAGTTTATTACCATTCAATAGAGGAAGAATCTATCCTGAGTAGTTGATATCATAGGGAGTGTCTACTTTATTTTTTTATATCGGCAGGGGTATAAATTTGTATATATTCTGTATATAGTTTTTCAAAAAGTAAACTATATCAAGTTTCTTGATGAATATACTAGCTTCTATTTTTATTTATCAAGCTTTTTAGATACTAAAAATATTTTTTTAATAAATAAAAAAAAATTATTGATATATTACTTTCCAAGATATTTAATATATATTTGACATGGATTCCATTCGTCCCAAAGAGTAGGGAAAACATTCTAATTCTTTATATCCCATTGCGATATAGAATTCATTAGTAATATCATATTCTTTGTAGTGTCCCATTTTTTTACAGTTTTTTTACCTGTGAGTAGGAATATCCAAGATTTTTTGCCATATTTTCGAATTCTGTATTTAGTTTTGTTCCAATTCCCATTCTATGAAATTTTTTTCTTTATACCCATTACAAAAAAATATCTGCAGTATCCTTACTTGTTGCGTTTAATACGATAAAACCTGCAACTTCATTATGTACGTAACATGCTAAAAATGGTTTATCTTGTGAATCTTTAATATAATTTTCCGTACTTTCAGGTAAACCAAACCATTCAGGAAGGTCATAAAGTACTTCTTTTGATATTTGTTCTTTTTCTTTTTTTATCTATTATTTCTTTTAATTACTGTATCCATATTATCTCCTTCTGTATGTTGTTTTTTATTTTGAGAATATATTATTCTTCATTATCCTTTTTTTTAGTATCTTCGCTATGTTTATCTTTTGGCTTTATTTTGCTAAATAGTAAACCTAACATTAGACCTAAGAATGGCCCACTAGCAACACCGACTTTGATATCTCCAATTATACTTCCAATAATAAGGCCTACAAGAGGTCCGAATATAAATACAAAAAAAGCGCAAAGTTAGTAGTTTGTTTTTTCATTATTTCACTCCTTGATAAATATTATCTAGTTTAATTTAGAATCTTTTTATAAAAATGTGATAAAGTTTTTTTTATTGGTTGCAAAATGGTTGCAACTATAAGAAAAAAACCCTTAAAAATTAAGGGTTTTATATATATTACTATGTTAGCAGTTAGAACTAATAATCTTTTTCCTCGCGTTGCTCGTTAAGATTAAAGTTCTTGTTGCATACGTTGTATCTAAGAATTATGTCGTCGTTATACTCCTAATAATCCTAAGTTACACCGCATTATTCCCACTCAACTATTAAGGTAAAAAGCTTTTGAGTGTGTTTAGTTGATTTAATACGTTTTTAAACGTATTTGAAATCTATAGATTTGTTATAATTTATTTTTTTATTGGTTGCAAAATGGTTGCAAAAAAATATAGTTTAATATATTTCTTTGTCTATAATTTGATTGGTAGATAAATCTTTTTGAACGATATATTTTTTTGAAATCTGTGTAGTTGTCAATCATATCATTTCTTAGTTCATCAATTGTACTTTGTAATTTTTCTAACATTATCTTTACTAGATAGTACTTTGTATTGTAATCAATATTATTTCGTCCACCTAGGCTTTTGTCTAGTACGACTTCTTTTAGTGTTCGGTTCTTATATTGTATTTCTAAATCAATTATATCAAAAAAATTATATCGGTTAGAATCAAGTTATTAATATTTTCTTTAAACTTTGTAACTTTTGTCATTCTTTCTAAAAATATCTGTAGCTGTAGTATTGTTATCAAAAAAACATATTTGCTGATAAGTCTTTCAACTGAAACGCCTAGAGCTAATGCTATTTTTTTCAATTGTTTTCAAAGAGGGTGGGGTTAATCCATTTTCATAATTTTGAATGGTTCTAAATGAAATGTTAGCTTTGTCTGCAAGTGCCTTTTTGCGTTAAATTTGATTCTTTTCTTAAATATCTGATATTATAACTTAAATCAGGATACAAATTAGATAATCCGTTTATATCTAGCATAGGTAAGCTCCTTAAATTCCATAATGATTTTTTTAAAGTACAAAAATAAGTATAATGTACTTATTTGATATAAATACATTATACATAAAAAAATTAATAAAAATAATACTAAAAAGCTATAGCTTAAGGTTTGGATATTTTATTTTATATTAAACATAACTCCCAATATAAATACTACAATCGTCCATAATAACGTTAGTTTTTTTACATCGAGTTTAGGTTTGGTTTTTTTATCAGTTGTAGATTCATGGAGCCAGTCATATATAGCGATGAAAGCTAGAATAATAAAGTGGTTAGCAAACAATAAATCAATAAAAAAATAATTATATTTCTGACTATCGCGACATTGTTATAAATAAGAATATAATTAATAATTAAGACAAACCATAAAAACTAATGCATTACATATACTAAAAACTCTTTTTGACTTCAAATATAAGAATAATATAATAAGTATAATTGAACCTGGGATACTTGACACAAGAAATATATCAACTATGTCATTGATAACTGAGTTATCAATGCCAATTAGTATATTAAATATATATTCATTTATTTCTTTGAGGATACCTTTTTTTATTATATAAATGAACGTAATACATGAAAAAAAGAAGGTTAATAGTACATTTTTAAAAAAATACTTAATACTTCATTTCTAGTTTTAACATCGCTTGAGCCGTTATCATCTTTAACATTCATAAAGTTATAAGTAGCTATCGCTACAACTGATCCAATAATTATCGGAAACCATATCATGATAATTCCTCCTATATACACTTAAAACTCAGCTTTTAATTCTTTATTGTTAGTTTCTTCGTATAGTTTTACTTGCATCATATTTGCTATAAAGCCTTCGTCATCTGTAGTAAATCTATGCACTTTGTCTTTATCTTTTAATATAATAAAGATATCTGTATAATCTCTATTATATTTACCACCTCTATAGGTAACTTTATAAGTGTTATGTTTACCTTTTTATTCTATCTAAATTATAGTTTACGTCATAAACTTCAAAGTTAATGTCTTTTCTACTAAATGTTTTACCATTTTCTGATTCTTTTTTTCATTTAGATAAGTTAATATTTTATCAATATCACTATCGTATTCTTTACCTGAGTTTGAACAACCTACAATACTGATACTTAATAAAAATTGTTGTTAATATTATTAATATTTTTTTCATAAATAAATAAAAATCCTTTCTATGTTGATGCGTATATTATATCAAATATTGTACTTAGTTACAAGAAGTTTAATAAAAAAATAAAAAAATTAATTCTATAAAAAAATAAGTATACTATTTAATATATAATACAGAATAAAATTGTGCTTATACAATATAAATTGTACAATACATATGAAATCTTGACAGAAACACAAATATAAAAGTAAAAATTGTTTTTAAGAGAATTAAAAAGTCTCTAAATGAATAAAAATAGATTAATTGCATAGAATATAAATTAAAAATCTATTCAAAAAAATTCTAATATTCATAAAGTTATTTAATAATAGAAAGGAGGTATAACTATGATTAAAATTAGTGATTTGACATTATCAGAAAAAGTTCTTGAAAAAAACAATATTCTGTAGTACAAGTATCAGAGTGGACTGAAAGAAACGGAGATGAACTAGTTAAAAAAAGGATGGAAATATGAAGTAGTACTCCCTAAGCTAAGATTTGAAAAGTTTTTCTATTAAAGTAGAGTCACAATATCCTGTAGTAACTCAAGAAGAACTTGAAGAAAAAAAGGTTCGATTACTGTGTTATTTGATAATTTAGTAATTAAACCATATGCTACTTCAAACAATGGTTTTGTATCTATTGGTATTTCAGCTACAGCAAAAAAATGCGAAATTAGTTTCATAGAATAATTAAAATCTGTTAACGACGTTTTGCATTTAGCAAAAAAAGTCGAGAACAGATTTTTAGAAGTATGAGTGAAACGAATACTTCTATACTTAACTTGATATATAGGACAACATAATACGAAAAAAATGTAATGAAAAAAATGTGTTTGGTAGGTCTAAAAAGTTAGTGAAAAAAATATTATAATACCAAAGTAATAGAAACAGAAACTTTTATAGAGATATGGTTTTTATATTGACCATCCAGTTGTATATAACCATAATAATATAGATGTTTGGGAAAAAGATGATAATATTTATGATGATTTTAAAGATAATAATTCTAAAAAAAGATATAAAAGGATCATCTCATTATGAAAAAAATTAAAAAAAGATTACAAAGACATTATGAAAAATACAAGATGGGATATTGCTAGACTAATAGACTGCAATTTTTGATAGAAGGACAAAGTTTTTGACTTTAACATTCAAAGAAAATATAAAAAGACATAGATGTATCCAATACAGAATTTACAAATTTCATAAGGCGACTAAATTATAATTTGTATGGGACAAAAGAAATCTGTTTTTAAAAGTATATTGCTGTATGGGAAAAAGCAAAAAGAGGAGCTATTCATTACCATATAATTTTTATTTGATATACCATTTATTAAAAACTAAAAAAATAGAGGAAATATGGGGGAATGGTTTTATAAAAAAATAAATAAAAATTGATGTTGACAGCAAAGAAAAATCGTGGAAGATATATATCGAAATATTTTTTTCGAAGAGTGTAGACGAAAAAGATTATAAAAAAAGAGCTTCTTCAAATCGCGAAATTTGAAAAAAAGCCTAAAAGTCCACAAATTAATGACTGATTTAGACATTAACCTAAATGACTTTGAAACAATTTATAATAAAGAGTATACAAGATTTATACCGGAAAAAGCAAGTCATAGTAGAAGACAAAAGAATTGCCAAGTAGAAAATTTAAGCAATCTAAAGTTCAATATAAAAAAATTAGAAAGGAATGATAAATAATGATAACAATAACGCGACGAGATTTACAAAAATATTGGTTATGGAGTGGGACAATCTACAGATATTATAAGGAAAGCTAAATGTTATATGGTTAATCAGGGATTTGAATATTATAATAATAAACGTTTAGGACGTGTTCCTATAAAAAAACAGTTGAAAAAAATATTAGGAATTGATAATTTAACAATTCAGATAGAAGAATATTATGCCAAAAAAATATCTAATGTATATTTAGACAAAAAAAGTAATCGATGGTACTTTGTTGCGAATTTAGGATATGATGAAAATGGTAATAGGGTAAGGTACTGGGGAAGAGGTTTTTCTTCACAAAAAGAGGCGAAAAAAAGCCTATGATGAATATATGAATGATTACTCAAAAAAACATCGGTAAAGATTAACAGTACAATGAGTTATCAAGAGTTTTATAATACATATTACTTACCTCACTATAAACAAACTGTGAGGATTAGTACATATGAGAATAGGGTTGTCAGCATGGATAAACATTTTTAAATTTTTTTCTTTAAAAAGGAAATTAAAGGATATTAATGCGCCTATAATAAAAAAATGGCAAAAATACATTAGTGAATAAATATTCAAGAGGATATACCCGTTCAATATATGGTTCTTTTTCAAAAAAACATTAGATTTAGCGGTAACATTAGGATTGCTTCAAAAAAATATAGCTCAGCAAGTGGGAAATGTAAAAATAAAAAAACAAAAAGTAGATTTTTTTGGACTGTGGATGAATTTAAAAGATTTATAACTCAATTTGATAAAAAAATATATTATGAACATTATTCTTTTTATAGTTATATGGTTTTTTTATTTATGACTGGTCTGAGGTTTGGGGAAGCGCAAGCATTAAAGTGGGAGGATATCGACTTTAAAAAAAGAAACTATTAACTATAAATAAATCTATGTATTATAAAAAATGCACAAGAATACTATATTACGGAAACAAAGACTAGCTCATCTAATAGGATAATTGCATTAGATAATAAAACTGTAGATAATTTAAAAGCAATGGCAATGTGTCCAAAAATGAAAAATTGTCCTTCAAATTATGTATTATCGTATAATGCAATACCGATTAATAAGCATGCACCTAAACATATTATAGACAATAATTATAAATCGATTGGAGTTCACAGAATTAAAGTCCATGCCTTAAGGCACTCTCACGCCTCTATGTTAATATCAATGGAAGAAAGCGCCTTGGCTATAAAGGAGAGGCTAGGGCATGAGGATATTGAAACAACGTTAGGAACATATGGACATTTGTACCCTAATTATAATAAAAAAATTGCTAAAAAATTGACGGATTATTTGAAGAAAATTAAATAGGTGAAATAAGAGGTGTTTTAGCGTTGAATTTCATTTCTTTGAAGACAGCCTGGAAGCAATTTTTAAGTATGTTATTTTTGGGAAATAGAGGTGGATTATATTTAAATTTGTAGAAAAATTGAGAAAGAGAATGATATAGTTAAAAATATATCATTCTTTTTGTGTAATATATTCCTAAATAGTATAGATTATAATAAAAATTTGTTATTTATTAAAGGATTGAAAAAAATAGATAAAAATTATAGTATAATTTTATATGGGATAGGATTTCATAATTTAAAAAAATTAAAAATTATATTGAGAATTTTTAGATGTAAAAATATATTTATATAAAAATAAAAAAATAGATAATTTTATATGCTATATATCTCATTAGAAAAAAGTAGGGGGTATATCTTATTATGGTAACAAAAAAACAACATTATTATCCTAGAGCATTACTCAAGCATTTTTCAAATGATGAAGGAGAAGTCAATGTATATATGAGATTAGCTAAGGATGGCAAACCATTTAAATGCATAAAAATATGAAAAAGGTTTGTGCAGTTAATTACACATATGAGGGGATAACAAAGGATGGTAAATTGGAGATTGATAATATTTTTAGAAGATAAATTGAGTTCACTTGAAGGTAAACTTGCTTCAATTATTGATAAGATTATAAAAAAAGTATTAAGTTTTTATGAAAATAGGGAACCAACCGTAGATATAAACGAAGATGACATAGAATTTTTTTGTTTAAATATATGAATTTACAGTATATTAGAACAGATATGGGGCGAATTAACTTTATAAATGCTTTTAGAGAATGTACTCCAAGAAAAATATCCAATGAAACTAGAAGAAATACATGAGAATGAAGGAAAAAAATTAAAGAGTTTAATAATATATTCAAAAAAACCAGGTATATTAGATAAAAGTTATGGATACGTTTAAAGTACCAGAATTCATGAATTTTCACATTTCAATTGGTAAATATTTTATTACAAGTGATAATCCTGTTGTTGGAACGGATAACTGGAGACAAATGTGGATGCCCATTTCTCAAAAATCTATGTTTGGAATTTTTTTGGCAGATGAATTCAATCATTGGGGGATAATATTATTATACCTAGAATGGATAGACACAGTAGATATTTTAATGAAGCACAAATTGAAACTGCGAATTATTATATAATTTCTAAAGATAAATTTGATTTACCTACACAATTCTATATTTATCTACGATATTTTTTTGTCCAGATTGGGAAAAAAATCTAGACACTTTAAAGATTAAATTTTTGTTTAAGATGAAAATTATGAAAAAAATTATTTTTTTATAATCTCTATAAGGGAATCGACAGAAAGAACGTATTAGTCTAAAAATTAGTATATAAGTAAATCAAACAAATTAAACATAAACAAAAAGACAGGAACGGTACTCCTGTCTTGTTCTATTTCAAGGCTAGTTACTTTCTAAAAAAATTCTATCTAACCATTTGCAAATATAATAAGCAGCTATACTTGTCGTGATAGAAAGTGTAAAGTCAAAACCAATTAAACATAAACTCACCGCTCTCTGTTATGAGTTTAGTAAAAAAAGTAATGAAGTAATTGTATCATGAAATTATGATAATACAAAAATAATTCTTTCCGGTGTAGAGAAAAAAATATTAAGATTAGAAAAAAATAGGGAGAATTTTTTTGCTATATACCGTGAGAACGAAAAGCATGAAACGGATAGTTTATTCTTTCCATATGCTTTTTGTACAAGAGAAAAACTAGCAAAAAAATAAAAAAAGTAAAGGGATTAGCAAGGAGGATTTTTTTAGGTTATGAAAAAAATACTCTTGCCCTTTACTTTTTAAGCTAATAAATTATAATATCTTATTGGTTGCAAAATGGTTGCAACTATAAGAAAAAAACCCTCAATATAACCTTATTATATCAAGGGTTTGATAGGTTCTTACAACTATTCCCACTCAAATGTAACAAAAAAATGATGTTAGGTATTGGTACAATGACAGTTGTTTTCTCATTTTAATGGCAGGGGTAACGGCAGGGAACAGGAAGTATGTTTTTTTGAACAGCACTAATATAGCGATACATACTCAGCTGACTCATTACAGTTAATGTAAAATGTATGATAAAAAGAACTATAGAAAAGAAGTAATTAAAAAACAGCTGTTACTTTTCTCTACTTTTATTATTTTAAAAGATATTGTATTTTTCTTTCCAAAAAAATTAGTTTCGGTTTAGTGAAATACCCCAAATATCTTCAAAAAAAGTTTCTTCTGAATCAGTTCTGACTTTCAACTTATCCCCCTTAAAAATAAGGTTTAATATTATTTTTAGAAAATACTTGATTAGAAGAGCTTTTTTTGTAATAACTTTAATGTGTTCGCTAGAATTCAAGTCCAGTTTTTCAAAGTAAAAAAATCTAAAAAAATTATTTCTAAAACTCCTATTATTAATCCTTAAATATAAAAAAATAGTTTTTTTTGAATATTTTATTGTATATGTTAATAGGCATATTAACCAAATTTGACTTGGTAAGGTTTTTTTAGATTAAAAATATGGTCGCATAGAACTAGAAATCCTATATCCTTTTTGCCACTCTTTAGCATTTTCAGATGCGTATGGAAAAAAACTTCTAAAAAGAGCAAAAAGGAGTAACTCTATTATCTTTAGTAGACAATTCGATGTGTTCCTGACGAATATTTTTCAGGAACATCCTTGGTATAGAACAATCCACTTTTTTTAAAGTAGTAGTCCTTGTTGAAATCATCTTTTGAATGATTCAAGACATGACGCTTTTTCTTTAAATGGATTCTCATAGACGGTATTTTCTAGTCCATAGGGTTTATGGTTTGAAGCCATTTTAGGATTGATCCCTAGTAGTATAACTTTAGGGTTAATAAAGTTACCATCAAAAAGCATGTTCAAAAATCATCAAATCTTGATTCTACAATGTTTTTTTGCATCTTTTTTTACCTGCTTTTTTTCTAGTATTTTAATATTTTCTTTAAGTAAATCTCCTAAGATATGATAATCTGAACCAGCTAAGCTTTCAAATTTATATTCATTATTAGAAGATTTTGAAGTTTTTCCAAGGATTGCTTTTCTTAATATCTTCCTTCAATTTATTTTTTTTATTTTTTTATTTTTTTATTATTATCTACCAAGTTATCAAAAATTTCTAAGTAGATATCATAGTAATTTTCTTCTTTCTGAGACTTTTTTTGCTTTCTGATAGTCTTCTTCAGATATTTTTAAAAAAATCTTTTTGTATTTTTTTCTCTGAGATTTTCATTATTATTCATACTATTATCCTTTTTTTCTTAATTATTATATTTTTTTATTTTCTATTTTTTTACTTAAAAGTTTATTTTTTTATTAATGTTTTTTTGAAATAAAAAAAGCCTTGAAAAACCAAGGTTTTACTTATAATTTACTATCTTAGTAGTGTGAACTAATAATCTTTTTTTCACTTTGTTCATTAAGATTAAAGTTTTTTTGTTGCATGCGTTGTATCTGTGAATTATGCCGACGTTATACTTCTAATCATTCCAAGTTACACCGTATTGTTTCCACTCAATAGAAGTAGTTTTTATTGAGGTGATGATATTATAGGTTCATGGTTCATAGCTTTTTATTTTCTACACTTGTAGGGTAGAAGGCAGGGGAGTGATAGTATTTTTAATATAAATATCTATTTTCTTATAAATTTATATTGTAATATTTAAAAATATAAACTACAATTTACTCAATATTCTATCTTTTATACAACATTCCTCATATTTTTTTATAACAATATTAGTAATTGGAATTATTTGAAAAAGGTCGAAACCATAAATCTTCCCTCTTCTACCTCATTCCCTGCTCATAAATGATAAAAGATTATTTAATTCAGTGGTGATTGCTAATTTCCCATTAATTATAAACTTTTTATTAGTATTTAATTTGTTGTATAGATTGGGATGAATTACAGTATTACATGTTGATTTTAGAACTATGTTTTTGTATAAACACCTTCCCGCACTCAAGGGCAGTCTCTTTTATCGCATTAAATATTTCAATATCTTGTTTATGAGCAACGATATAGAAGATATTAGGGATATTGAGAGTTGCAGGTAGTATACCTAAAGAAATAGGATATTTAGAATAAGATATTTTTTTACAAGCCAAACTGGCAAATAACAAATTACAATCTAGGGAATAAGTGAAAATTTGAAAATCATCTGTAACCAGTGGACTTATTTGGCCATCATCTTGAATATACTGTTCAAAAAAATATCCTTAAGTTCTTCAAGTACTTTTAATTTCAAGATTTAGAGGTCTAAATGAAGTTTTCATTTTTTTGCTGGAGTTCCGGAAACATTTCTTTAATGACAGGATTTTTTTAGGTGGGGTATCCCAACTAGCTTCGTTACCCATAGCATAAGATTCATGCAAATAATGGCATAAATTTCTATATGCATTTAAAAAAATGCATAGTCTTTTAAATTTATATCTTTATTAGAATTTTTTTATCTTCAAATGCTGAAAAACAAGTTATAATCATGATCTTCGCAAAAAACCAGGGAAAGTACTTAAAAGTATTTATATGGGTAGGTATAAAAATTAGTTTGTTCATTATTGCGTATTCCATCAGTAAAGCTACGGTAGCTCCAGTAATAAGCCATATTATTTGAAGAAAGATTCTTTTCTAGCATAGCTTTTTTTGAAAAACAATGAGAATTAATGGTTTTTGACATCCATTAAACATGCATTTAGAATTTTTTTAAAATTTTTTTATTAAAAGTATCTGCTATATAGACTCCGGCTACTTTTTTTCTTTTTTTCTTCATTGGTATAGTTATTTTTTTCATAAATTAAACTCTCCTTCTAGTTTAAATTTCTAATAATAATTTCATTGTATTACTATGGTACCATAGTAATACAATGAAAACTAAGATTATTTACTAGTATTTTTGTATTTTAATATTAACATACTGGTTACCTATAAAGTTAGTTTTTCGTAGAGTTTTATCGAAATGAATTTTAATATTTCCAGTAATCATATCAGCGATATTTCGATCGTTATTTCCCCAAAAGATGAGAATAATGTTTTAGTGTTATTTCTGGACTAGAGTGACCTAATCTTTTAGATATTACTAGTATATCAGCGTTATGTTCATTAATTAAATAGCTAGCGTGACTATGCCTAAGTCCTTTAGCTTGGATTTTGTGAACACCAGCTAGTTTTGAATGTTTATTAATTATTCTACCAACAATACATCTATGCAAGGGAGTACCATCATAACTCATTATAAAATGGCTGTTTACTAATTTTTTTTGTTGTTGTTTCCATTCCTTTAATATGCTTATAGTGTCATCATCTAGTGATATGATACGTTTGCTATTTTCAGTTTTAAGAGTAAGACTTCTAGTATAATCTTTCTTAGAGTTCATAATTAAATTATGATGAATTCTCAATGTTTTCTTAGAAAAATCTATATCCGACCAATATAATGCTAATCCTTCTGAGACTCGAATACCAGTTACATAATATAACCAAATCATAACAAAGTGAAGATGTTCTAGATAATCACTTTTTATTAAAGGTAGAGATTACTTTCTCAAACTCATTTTTTTAGTCCAGTAAGGAATGTTAGACTTTCCCTTAGGAATTGCTGATGTTTTTTTTGATACGTTTTCTGGGAGGAATTGTCTAAAAACAGCATAATCTAAAGACTTTCTAAATGCTCCGTATAAAAGTGAAGAGTAGGCTTGAGAAAAAGCCGCTATTGTTTAGTAAGTATATTCTAAAAATTTTCGCAATCAGCAATGCTAATGTTGCGTAGTTTTTTTCCTTTAAATCTATTTATTAAAAATAGGTAATATAGTTTTTTTCTATTAACCCATGTATTTTGGCTTACTGATGATTTGTAATGTGGTAAATAGATACTGTTCATAAATTGTTCATAAGTCATATTATAATTATGTGCACCACCTCTTGTCTTTTTAAATTCAGCTTTTACTGCTACCAACATATCATGACACGATTTAGCTGATTTGAAAGGTGAGCCGTGAGAGTCACGACTTCCTTTCTTCTGAATTCTTTTACCAGTTATCTGATCAATACCAAGTTCAACATTATAGTAAAAATATCCTGTTTTTTTCGTTCTTATAAACTCCTGGATATTTAGTAGTCGTCATTTATACAACCTCCTTCTTAATAGGGAATTGTATACCTAATATTTCCTCTACAATTTCTCTTGGTACTGTACCGATACGATTATTTGCATATAATGTTAAACCTCTGTTAACTAATTGTATTTTTGCCTGTTTTATTATTGAACGAGCAGTGTGTTTTTGGAAATCCTAGATTCATAATATCTTTGTAGTTAATGGTTGTCATTGTTATTCCTCCTTATATTATTCCATAAACTTTGCTTTTTTTATTATTTTTTTAAGATAGATCTAAGTCATCAGCTGACTCAAGTGGCATATCTTTGATTGAAGGTGTGCATGTCCTATTATCATCATTTTGTCGGATATCTGAAGGAAAGAAGAAATTTCTATACTCCTTAGGGATTTTAATTGTATATCCTATCAAACTTTCCTTGTTTTCTTGTTTTCTGGTTAGCTGTCTATCATTTTTCGCATCTTATAAAAAAAGTCTCGATTTTTGCCAATCCTTAATTATTATAGAAGTATCTTCAAATTTTAACTCATTAAATATTTCAGTCAGCTGGTCTCTTATAATAAAGATAGAATTATCTTTGAGGAAACCAAGTTGTTTATATGAGTTGTAACTTAGCTTAGCTCTGTTTGCTAAGAGGTATTGAAGTAGTTTTTTTCATACGCAATTAACCCAATATCCCTATTTGGTATAGTGTTTACTTCTTGATCATATAATATATCAAGTATGGATGATATATCTATATTTAAAGTTATAGTTTCTTTTTAGTAGCCTAGCTGTAGTGGTGAATACTGCTAGTTTTGTTACTATCCTGTCTTTTTAAACGGGAATTCGGGAATTTGTCCTTAAGTGATTTTTTTCTTCTTCAAAGACTTCAATGATTTTATTAGTACTATAAGAAAAGAGATTCTTTATAAATAATGGTAAAATGTGACCATAGCTATTGCAACAAACCTCTTTAATATTCTCAGATTGTTCTGCAGAGTTAGTCCATGTAATATTTGAAAAATTCAAATACTCGTGCTTTTATTCCAGTATTATTATTAGACTTTGTAAGGATAGAAGCTTCACCATTTGATAAAATTACTGTGTTCCAGCGTTTAGGTTCACTAAGACTACCATCTATTTTAGCTCTTGCTTTTCCTACACCATCTGTTAATGTGTAAGCAAGAGATGTAAGATTCTCTCCTTTAAAGGAAGATAGTTCATCGAATACTATTGGAATACCGGAAATATTCTCTAGGAGTGCAGTAATAGAATTCTCAGTACCGCTCCACTTTCTCATCAGCGATCTGTCAGAAAGTTGATTAGGATTACCTGCTGTAGACACTGCTAGCATTGAAGCTGTAGATTTTCCAGCTGTTGAATCTCCTGAAATATGAATTAGAATATTTGTTAAGTCAGGATACATCTCGCTTAGATAGTTGATAATAGGAGCACTAAGACCGAATACAACAGCTAGTTCCAAGTATTTGTTCCCTAGGACGTATTTGTTATACATACTTAACCATTCTTCTATATGTCCATGAGGAGCTAAATCTAATTTATCGGAGTTTTTTTATTATATTCTTCTCTAGTGGAGTATCAGAAAGTATGTTACTAGTGACAAATAGCTCTTTAGCATTGTCTTTTTCCAACCGTAACCGTCTAAAAGCTATTTTAACGGGAGCAGTCTCCAAATTTTTTTAAACAAATACTCGCTAATAAGAGTTTTATTCTGTTCGTTTATGTCTACACCATACTTTGACAAAGAAAGTATGTTATTTTTTTGTATATCTTCTGATCGAATTATTCTACTATTCAACTCATTGGTATTTCTTCTAAGGTATTCAAGTTCGTAGGTTTCGATATCAGTATTTTTTTATTGATAATTATATTGATTATTTTAATATAGTTTGTTATTCGTGCTTTGTTACCGTCCTGAAGAAGGAATAACCCTTCTTCAGTTAAAGTAAATGATGAATTATCTCTATTCTTCATTGCAACTCACCTCATAGCTATTTTTTTGTAAAGTGAATGTATAGCTTCGTCTTCAATAAGAGAATGAATATAGTATTTTTTTGTGTCCATTTTTATCTATGTAGATAGAATAAGAAATCAGGAAAGATCTCCTATTTAAGTCCGAGTAATTCGGAAAACCGTTAGTTACCCTTATAAAAAGGTGAAGTTACTTTATCAAAAAAATTTCATTCCTGCTGTACCAAGTTTGTATTTAGTGTAGATTCTTTTTTTCTATATTTGTTTTAGAGTAATAGTCTATGCCTATAGTGTCCATGCAAACAAGAAGTTCATCAGCTGAAATTGCTATAACACCAATAATTTCTCCTTTAGTTAAAAACTAGTTGAGGAAAAAAATCTCCTCATTTTTTTGTATTAGTCATTTTAAATTACTTTTTAGTTCGAACTTTTTCCTTTCTTTAATTAATTCCTTCATGAAGTACTTTAAGTGTATCATTGTTAATCAGAAAAAGAAAAAAACCACTAAAGAAAAAAATTTTCAATAGTGGTTTCGTCTTATTTTAAAAGCCTTTTTGTATGTTAATTTTTTTGATAATTCAAATTCTAAATTATATTTATTAAGTTTAGATTTATAATTTAAAAGGATATCCTCAATTTTATTTTTTTAAGTTTTTCATTTATGCAATAGAAAGTTTTTTTGAGAAGTTTCATGCTCCTCTATTAGACTAGAGTAATTAGTATACCCTTTAGCATCTGTAATTTGTTTTATTTCATCTATTATCTCTGGTGAAGTATAAGCAAGGGAACAGAATTTTTTTATCATTTCTGTATTTTGTACATAATTCATCAGATGATTCTAAGAAAAAAATATCAAAAAATTAGGGAATAATAATCTATATAATCTTTTTCCTCAAAAATTAGAAAAAGAAGAGATATCAATATCTATATTAACTTTATCATTATTTGAATCTATATTATTTGCTAAAGAAATTTCTCCAGAGGTATATAGATTAAAAGTCTTGTTTATAGTTCTGATAGTCCTGGTATAAGTTATCTCTTGTATTATGAGAATATATATATTCATATTCTTTTTATCAAATTATTATATATCGTTTCAATAGTGTTCGTAGAGATACTAGTATTTCCCATATATTGAGGAAATGATAGTAATATATAAAAAGTATTTCATCTCGATAAATATCATTAACACCTTGAATTAAGAAAAAAATCTTTGTGAGATATATAGCTGTCTTTATATATACGAAGTACATCGCTACATATTGAATTTAAATTGAAAAAAAGATGTAGTAATCCACACAAATAACGATATAGCCTTACTATATGATATTATATTTATTTTATAAGTATTAAGTTTAATAAATTTTTTTAAATTCTGAGAGATGTAAAGAGCTAGAATATGGTATATTTAGATTTCTTAATTTTCTAGTATCTACTATAATTAATTCTTCGATATTTATATCGTTTTCAATATTTTCTCTGTATACTTTTGATTTTTGTGATTAAGTATAAAAATACAAGATAATCGTATGTGAAAAATACTCTACTTTTTCTTGTTAAATTTATATTTATTATAATCATCCTTGGTTTTTTTGGACCAATTGTATAGCTTCTATACTCATCATTTGTATTTCTTTTTATATTAACGTATAATACATTATTTTTTTAGCCAATCATAAGATAACATGTTAATTTCTCCTTATTTTTATTAAAATTATATCACATAAACTCCCATTTTGCTTGTACTTTAGGTGCTAATGGATGGAAGTTATCCTGCTTATTACTATCAGTAAGGAAGAGTATTTTTTTCTTAGTTTATGCTTTGCTAGTAATTCGATAATCGAGTTTAGTCTATTTTTGTACTAGCTTGTTTGTCTTAGGGAGAGACCCGCAGGCGATGATAATATTATCTGACTTTTTAGCACATGTTAGTATATATTTATCATTCTCTGTAGTATCTTTCTTTCCAAATTCCCGTTTTCCCGTTGAAATTTTTAGAATATAGGTTTACACTATAGAATCCTCCGAAACCACATTTAAATATGTTATTAGTAATAAATGTAGTTGTAGAATCATTTATAATAAGGTCACTAGTACTCGGATAAAGAGTGATAATAGTCGCTATTGGTTTCTCTGTATTCCAAACCTTTTTAATATGTATCTTTCTTTTTTTGTCATCCGACATAAGTATTTCAATTTGCATATTTGATGCTAGTATTTTTGTCATTGTTTTTTTCCTCTCTATGCTGTTGCTTTTTGATATAGTTTAATAATTATTACAGTTATTTCATATACAGCCTTTATCCAGTCTAAGATAGAAGCTTTATTTTTGTTAGATTTATTCATACTTACTAAACACCAACCTTTCTTGTTTTAATATGCCTGTTAAAAATTTCTCTGTCATCTCAAGATTATAGAAAACATATATAGTAATATCTCTGTAATAAAAAAAGAGAACGCGGTATGATACGGCGTTCATTATATCGTAGAAGTTTTTAGGTAATAGTTTCCTATCTAATTCCTCTTTTATGAGGATATAGCTTTCTGAAATTAGTTCAGATTTATTAATTTTTTTAAATCTAGTTTGTTATAAAAGTAATTCAATAATTTCATGGTTATTTATCATAAAAATACCTCCTAGTTATTGTATTATTGTAGTGTGATAAAAAAATTTAAAATTAATAGTTGTCTCCAAATTTAATAAAAAAATATGATAGATTAAATTTTTAATGCTATTAATTTAGCGTGTTTAGTATAATAAAAATATTTTTCATTTTATTATATTGTGTTCGTTTGAAAATTAAAAGAGAGTCAAATTTAATTTTTTTGACTCTCTATATTTTCGAGGATTGTTATTGTGATAAAATTGCTTCTGTAGCAATTACATCTATAATTTCGTCAGGTGCTGGCAACTCACGTTTATCATAGTATTCATTAATAAGGTTTTCATAAGTTTCTCTTACGAATCTCCTAGCATCATCACCTGTTGAATACATTTTTGAAGGAATACATTGAAGTCTTTATGCAAGAAAGTTTTTTTGTAGTACATCATTAAATTCTTCAGTCGTAAATCCAGCCATCATTATTGTATCAATAAATTCCTCTTTAGCGATTTGAATCATTTGTACAGCATCGTCTTCTCTTATGGAATCGACTACTTTTTTTAGCAACATAGGCTCCGCCAATCCCACCAAGAACTGTTCCAACAACAGGGATAAAACTGCCTAATGCCATTCCTGCTGCCATTCCTGCACCAGTCACTGAAGTGTTTTTTTAACTAATTGTCCCCAAGAGATTCTACCACGTAAAGCACGTACTAAATCTGGTCCAACAGTCACTGCGGCTGTAATAGTTATCATAGTTCCTTTTTGTTATTGTAGATTTTTGCGATTTGCTCTGGAACAGTTTTGCCAGTAGCCTTATACATACTAGTAGCGATTGATTGTCCTAGGTTACTAGCACCGAATTGGGCTGATAGCATATAAGTAAATCCTGAAAAAAGAATAGGTTTTACAAAAGTTTTAAGAGAGTTCTTGAGAGCATCAGAATTATTAATACCACGCCATCTGTTATTGCAGTAAATCCAAACGGCAGCAACAGCAGCAGTAGGGGTTGCCATAGCCATTCCAGTAGTAAAGTCTAATCCAGCTGAGATAAATAACTTTTCTTTAAAGGAAACTGTTCTTGTTATAATATTACCATTGGTATCTTTAACTAGCTTTCCATTACTATCTCTGACTTGAATTGTAGAATTTCTATCAAAGATTGATTTAGTAGCGATTTGAGATTGTTCATATGTTAAAGCTCCTTTTTTTTATGTATTTATAAGCATTATGTCCATTAGTTTTATCTTCAAAAGGGACCTCACCTCGTTGTATGCGCTTTCTCATTATATCTACAGCTTTAGCATATTGATCACGGGGAACTTCAATTTGCATCATTGATTTATCTGGGTTAAGATATACAGCTTCTCCATTTTTTTGAAACAACTACCAATAGACTCCCCAGCTGTTGCACAGTATTTGGTTTGAATTAACTTTCCGTTGACAACTCTATCTGCTCCATATGGTTTATGAGAGGCGCCTAGTTGTATCGCATTCTTAAATTTGAATTTATCTAGGACATGGCCAGCTTGTTCACCTACATGTCCATGCCCCTGACCTCCACCAAAACGATCATTGAGTTGGTTAATAGAAATACTAGGTATACCATCTTTTTAAAAATTGTAGCAGCAGACATTGATTCTGAAAAAAGTCTATTTTTTTCTTCAACATCTAGTTGATTTTTTACAAGTTCAACAGTTCTTTCGATTATTTCTTCTTGTTTGTTGTCTTCATATTGACTGCTATCACTGATGTAGCTTCTAACATATGTTGACCAACCAGAATTAATAGCAATATTAATGATTTGATATATTAAGTCGCTTTCTTCGTCTGTAAGGACATTGATGTTAATAGTTGTTTTTATCAGCATAAAAAAACGGTGATATTTTTTTGAATCTCGAGTTACTTTATAGATATTGTTGAAAGGTATAAATAGTTCTAAAGTATCGCTTTCGTCTTGTTTGTTAGCTGACTTATATTTTTTTATTATTATTTCAGCAGTGGTAACTAAGAGCCGTGTTCTTCAAAGTTTAGGTTATTTTTTTAGCTCCAAATGCATGATAATAAATAGGGAATACTCTATCACTATCATTATTTTTCTTTACTTCCAGAAGAAAAAAATATAGCATTCTATTATAAGGGATATCTCCTCCTTTATATTTAACAAAATTGCTATTGCAATTGTACTCTATTATATTATAAAAAGGTATAAGAGTCGAAGTGTTGAAATCTTTGATTTCTCCAATTAGCAATTTCTTCATCTTGTTTTTTTATCTTCCATAACATAGAATGCATAAGCACAGCCTCCAAAGTAATATTATTGTGATGAATATACCTAAAAAAATCCTATGGCATACCAAAGTGAAAAATAATGCAATTGCACTTAGAATGATTCCTATAGCTATTTTTTTGCTCCTGGAAGTAGTTTGTAGTTAAATTTAAAAATATAGTAATGCAAGTAGTATCCAAAATATTACTATCATAATAATCCTCCGTGTAATAAATAATTTTTTTAAGATGTGGTAGAAGTTGTTATAAATTAAAAATAATAAAAAAATATATTATTAAAAAAATAATGAAAAATATTCCTCAAAAATGATATATAGCAGTATTATTTTAGTTGTAATTAATGTTTTAAAATCCTATTTAATTATATTATTAAAAATTTTTATTTTGTAAATATGTATAAAAAGTTTTTTTATAGTATTTATGTATTTTTTTTAATAAAAATATTCTTTTGATATAGAAGTATATATAAATTAGTATTAATATATTAATTATAAATAACAAAATGGACAAAATATGGGTTTATCAAAAAAATATAATATATAAATAAATTTCTAAGTTGTGTGAGTAAAAAAAGGTACTTTATTTATTTGAAAAATGAATTTCTTCTCTTTATTTCATAAACAGTTGATTTTGCTATTCCAACATGATTAGCGATTGATTGGACTGGCAATTTATCTTGGAGCATAGAAACTACACTTTCATATATGAATCTGTCTTGAGGATTTTTGGCTTTAGCATGGTATTTGATAGGTCGGCCTTTGTATACCCCGTGTAGTTTTGCTTGTTCTATACCTTGACGTTGCCTTTCTAAGATTTTTTCTCGTTCATTTTGAGAGATATATCCAAGTAGTGAGAGGAATATATCAAACATAGCAGTGTCTAGCGTAGGATTATTAGTGTTGAAATTTAGGAAAGGTGCATCTAGTATTGTTAGTGTTGCTCCTTTATCTTTTATTATTTGTATTATATCTTTTAAATCTTTGTAATTTCTGCTAAGTCTGTCTAATGATACTATGACAATTTCATCATTAGTGCGAATAGAGTTTAGCATATCATTTAAAAATAGGTCTATTTGTATCTTTTCCACTTTCTTGTTCACTAAATAGCAGTTCAATATTATTATCTTTCATAATTTGCTTTTTGTCTATCTAAGTTTTGGCCTATAGTTGACGTTCGTATGTATCCGATTTTCATTCTATTTTGTACCTCCTGAAATTTAGTTTTTAGACATGTATAACGGACATTTTGTTTGTTGATTTAGTAAGAATGAATTTTTGTTTAATATGGGTATACCCATATCAGTCGATTTAGGGCGGAAAAATAGTCGCAACCTTAAATTAAAGGTTGCGACTATTTTTATAATTTTGAAGATAGTATCATCATAAATTGAAATTATTTTTTTATAGTTATCTAATTTTTCAGATTCAAGTCTATTTATATATTCCCATTTTTTTGAGTGCAATGAAATGGGAATCTAAAATATTACTAAAATTAAATTCAAGATTTTCTTTTTTTGCATATTGTAAAAAGGCGAGTATAGGTATATATTCTTCTTTTTCTTACAGTTAATTTAATATTCTTTAAGGGGACTTTATCCATAATAAAATAGTCATTTCCCACGTATATGTAGTTAAATTTTTAGAATTAATATCCTCCCATATTCTTCTACATAATTTTAAAAAAATATAGATACTATATTGTCTGAGATATCTAAAAATGTTTTTTCAAGCTTATCTTGTTCAGTTTTATCTACTATTACTTCTTTATTATAGACTTTTTTTGAAAAAGAGAAGTTATTTCATTGTCTATTTGATTAATTCTATCTATTTGTATTTTTTTGTAATATTTTTTTCTTGGTATTTCCTTTTTCTATAATGTAGTATAATTCACCGAAGCAGGGGATATTTACAACATTTGCTAAATTAGGGTTTTTCGTAAGTTGTTAGTATTTCAAAAGTATTATCAATATAAATGATAATATCATCTTGTAAAAATATCATCTTGTAAAATATCATTTAATAACTTATTTAGGGAATATTTATTTTGAACATAGTCTATTTTTTACAATATTTATAACATTATCTAATTTTTTTCTTTTTGTCTTGTCCTCAATAAATCTAATAAAAACTTTCTATAAATTTCTTTTCTTTTGATAATTCGCCTGCTAATGTATAAAATTCAGTAGTATAAGTTAATTGATACCTTTGACCTAGTATTAGAAAAGCAAAAATAATGTTGAAATATAGTAGTCCTTGCTATAAATATTAATAAACATATCCTCATTCACAAAAATTATCAATGAAATATTCTAGTGCTTTTGTTAGCTCTTTTTGTTAATAATATATTCCCCTTTATTTCGCCAGTAGTATCCTGTAAATCCTTATATTTATCGATAAATTCTCTATATTTTTTTGAAAAAAATATTTAGTTTATCTTCATTTTTTTACCGCGTAAGCACTGTAAGCAAAAATAAGGTTGTGAGTCATAAGAACTGCTTTTTTTATAGAACCAGTATTTCCTGATTCATCAAAAATAAATACTTATCATTTTTAACCTCCAATATTCACTATACATTATATTAATATTTATTAAAAGAGTGCTACTCTAACTTTTTCAAACTCAAGGGAGTTATTTATTAGAGAAGCTAATCCTTCAATATTCTGCTCAGCTAAATATTCCATATATTCAGCTCTATTTTCTTTAGAGATGATAAGGGAGAATTCAGATATTTAATTCCTAAGTAGAGTAGTAGTAATCTTCCACATCTACCATTACCATCACTAAATGGATGTATTCTTTCAAATTGAATATGTGTATCCGCAAGGATACTTAATATTTCATTGTCTTTGTCAGTATTATTTAATCGATAGTTAGTGTTGTCTATCCATTGGCGTATTAGTTACGGTGTTTCGGTAGGTGAAGCAGTTTGGAATTCCACCCCGACTATTGCTATTTGACTAGATTTGAAATTACCAGCATCGTGTTGTAATCTATCAACCAGATATTTGTGCATATTAAGGAGTAGGTTAATATTTAATTCCACATTGTCATTGATATTTTCAAATAGAAATTCAAAAGGCTTATTTGTGATTTTTTATCTCATAAAACTCTCTGATTCCTTTTCGAGAACTAGGGAGAGTGTTTTCTAGTATTATTGATACTGTTTCAGGTAAGGTGATGGTATTTCCCTCAATTGCACTAGAATGATAAGCCATTCTAATAAGTATATCATTTAGATAATCCTGAGTATATTTTAAAATTGTTCACCTTCTTACATTGTAAATTTTTTTCTCTTCGGCAGGGAAGTTGGCAGGGAACTTTATGTCAAAAAGTTTATTTTTGATTAATTTTTTTGAAAGAAAAAAAGCCTTTGAAATCAAGACTTTTATCTATATATTTTATTATGATATTATTCCCACTCAACAAATTTGAAATAGTTGAGAAGCCCATTGTTATAGTGTTTTTATTTGTTTAATTTAGTGTTGGAGACGATTTTGGAGACAATCGTAGATTGATTTCCCCAAAAAGTCTATTTTTTTTGTCTCTTTTGGATGTTTGAATTTAATCAAACCCTGCCATATTATTAGCTATTTCCTTATCTAGTCCACTCCAAAGGTGAGCATAATGCTTTTAATGTTATTTCTGGACTAGAGTGACCAAGTCTTTTGGATACTATAAGAACAGAAGCATTCTACTTCATTAATCAAATATGAAGCGTGAGAATGTCTTAATCCTTTAGCTTGTATTGCAGGAACATTGGCTAATTTTTGCGTACCTTTTTTTATTATTCTAGAAATTGTAGATTTAATCATAGGATTTCCATCATAGCTTAATACGAAATTTATTTTACCAAATTCAGCTTGTCTTTTTTTCCAAGCCTTTAATATTTTTACAGTATCCGTATCTAGTGATATTGTTCTTAAACCTGCATCCGTTTTTGTGTGAGTTTGACGATACCATTCCTTCTTGTTTTTAGCAATGAGCATATGATGTACCCTAAGTTCTTTTTTAGTAAAGTCTATGTCGTTCCACCATAAAGCGGTACCTTCATTCACCCTTAAACCAGTAGTATAGTATAAATATAGAAGAGTAAAACATAAATGTTCATAGAAATCTTCTATAAAAATATTACCAAGCACTTTTTCAAAATCTTCTTTAGTCCAATATTGAACAGTAATCTTTCCTTTTGGTATAGCTTTTAACTTTTAGTGAAATATTATTTTCTAAGAATTGCATGTTAACAGCGAAACTTAGAGTTTTTTTCTAAAAAGTTCCAAAAAGTCATAGAAGCATACGCCTGCGAGAAATTACCACCTTTATTTGATAATAGCCAAGTTCTAAAAATTCTGTACATCCCTTTAATGATATATCTTTTAACTTTTTACCAAATCTTTTTATGAGCATATTTAAGGCTGGAGTTCTAGTAGAATAAGTTTGTTTACTTACCTCTGATTCATAATAGGGTAAATATGTTGTATTCATAAACTGCTCGTATGTCATATCATAGTTGGAATATCCGTTAGATTGCAGATATTCATTTTTCACACGAATAGCCTCAATATATGCCTCTCTGGGCGTATTAAATGGTTTTCCATTTAAATTTTTTCTAGCTTTCTTTTTTATTCTTTTTCCGGTTATATTATCAGTTCCTAAGCTAACTTCATAATAAATTTTTCCATTATTATCTATATAAACGTCTTGAAAATTTGTTTTTGCCATAAGTTACCTCTCTTTATCTAGTAACTTAAAACCAAGAATTTCCTCAACAACAAATATAGGAACATTGCCTAATCTCTTATTGTTATATATAGAATACCCTGATTTTACCATTTTTATCTTAGCTTGTCTAATGATAGTCTTAGCAGTAGCTTCAGGAAAGTGCAATTCATTAACTAAGTATTTGTAATTTATTGTTTTATTATTCATATTAAATTCTCCTTGCTATTCTTTATAAATCTGGTATAATAGCAATAAGTAGTATAATTGCTATTTATTTTCTAGATTATCTTGTTTACTTTGACCGGTAGGAAGATAATCTTTTGTTTTGTTATTGTACATATGTCTTCTAGAGTCTAAGTATTTAGAAAAAAAGTAAGTTTTATCAGCAACAATATTAAGCAAAGTATTATTAGTATTCTTCATATAGTTAACTAAATCTTTAAATTCTTTAAAAATCTTGTTCTTCAATTATATTGATAATATCTGCTGATAACCCTATCTGAATCTTGTTCAGTTAAAAAAATTTGTCTATTTTAAATCCTGCTCCATATTCAATCTTCTCTGTATCATATAGCGTCTTTTCTGGATTTGATGCGTGAGTAAAGTAGTTTAACATTCCTGTAGGAGAATGAATCATTTCAATGTGAGATGGAGTGTTTAATTTTTCGCTTAATAGATTTGAAACTTGTGAATAACTTTTTAAACTCTCGAAAAATAATGCCCCATGCTTATGTGGTTTATTTAATTTACCAGTAGATTTATTAATATCCTTATCATGCCAAGGACTAAGAATAAATGGAATCATCATTTCTTCTAGTACTTCTAAATAATTAATTGGACAACTGTCTTTATATAGTATGAATGCCCATTTATTTGAACGTTGTTCTTTTTTTGCCATATAGTTTTATTCCTTTCATTTTGATTATTGATTATTGACATGTTGGGGGTCGTAGTAACCCCAACATATCATTTCTATATGATGTGAGGCTACTGGTTCTTGCGTTGCAAGCCATAGCCTCACAATATTGTTAGCGTTTATTACCCTCTATATACATATATTTTTTATTTCTTTGTATATTAGAAAAGTAATAATCCGGATTAAGGTAAGTAACTTCATCTATTAACTGCTCTTCCATATCTTTTAATATTTTCTGTGATTGCTGTTTACTCGGTATCTTAAATAGTATTATTATTTTGTTAATTTTTTTGTCAACAATGCAATGTTTGATATTTTTGTTGAAGTTCTCTACTACTTGATTTACTTTAGTGGTCTTACTATTATTAGAAAAAGTTAGTATTTACATATGATTCATCTTGTTTAAGGAATTTTTCTAATTTTAATAGTTTGAATTACTGATTTTACTAAATTAGATATGCTATCATATTTTATACGCTTATATACTTCTATTATTATCAATAGAATGATTATAATTAAAAATAGTGCCACCTATTATTAATAGAGTATTTGTAAAAATAAGAGACATAATTAATTAGTTATTTGCCTTATTTGAATTAGACAAACTAGCTAATGGTGTTTTTTTAAAGCTAATGCTATAGTTATTATTAATAAACTAATAAGTAACATAATCATTAGTTTATTAAAATTCTTTAGAAAGAAATTTATTTTCATAAAACTATACCTCCGAATTATATGTGGGACACAACAATGGTAAAACTTGATAAGGTTGCTCATTATCAATTACTTGTATTAATCCTGTACCTTTACCGATAGGTATAACAATACCTTCAGGGTCCAAGTCGGGAAATAGAAATTGTGTTGTCTTCTTTATTTATATTACTAATTTGGATAAGTACGTTTAATTGTTCACGTACAGAGACTGGAATAGACTGATAATCAAATCTTTGGCTTACTAAAAGTAAATGCACTCGTGTCGCTCTACCCAGTAAAGATATTTGTGATAGCAATGCAAATAGTGACTCTTTGATTGCTTTGTTAACGCCTTCTGACAACGCTAAGACTTCGTCTATAACTATAGTCAAGTGTTTAAATTCGTGATTAGGATTATTAAATAAAATCTTTTGACGTTCATAAATTTTATTTAAAGACCAACTTAACTTTTCATTTATTTGAGCTACAAAATCTGACTTAGAGCGATTAGCTTCAGGGTGGATTACAGCAATATTATAATTTTTTGCCCACCTACTAGGTGAATCAAATTTTGGGTCTACTATCATTAAATCTGAAATATTTTTTAACATGCTCAATAAGTAAATTAACATATAGCTTTTCCCCGAGCCTGAATTACCTGCAATAGCGATACTAGTTACTTTATTGTAGTTAATTTTAAGATTTTTCATAATTGGAATAATATTTCCATTAATAGTAGAAGAAAAAGTATTTAAGTCTGCTATCATTAACCTTTCTGATATACCCTTTTTCCACGGAAAAAATAAAGCACGTTTTGTGTGAATATCATTTGTGTTAAGTGGTACAAAGTAAGCAGAGTTTTGTTTCAATAACGTAAAATCAGGGAATAATGCTGAGTTAGCTATTAAGAAAATCTTCTGATAAAAGTTATCATCTATTATATATCCTGCTGGAAGGCGAGGAATGAAGTAAAAATCCTTCATCACTCACTTTTACAGTCAAAGCTATTTGTATAGCTTGTTTCGCCTTGAATTATTGAACTTAATGCCATATTCAAACTTTGTAATAAATATTGATTAATTTTTCTGTCTTTTTTTTCTTGTGTTAAAAATTGTCATTATTTAATCTCCTTAACATTTATAGCTTTAAAAATATACTTTATATTTTATTTCGCATGCCATTAAATCTTCAAATTCAATAACAGATAAATATTTAGGTAATTTTATATCTGTATCAAACTTAACAACAAATGGTTCTACCCCTTCTTGCGTGAACTAAGCTTTTATATGCAACTATTTCACCTGTAGGCTTACCGTCTACGAAATTTTTGTTGTGGTTCTAATTCTGTGCTTAAGATGCGCACGGGTTTATTCTCTTTTATATAGTGACTCGCAGTTTCTTTTTGAGTATCCATTTTTTTATATGTTGCTTTCATAATTAAAAATCCTCCAATTTTTTTATTATTAAATTTTAATATTTTTTTATATTTTAATATTATCCTTTTTAAAAAGTATGACTTTTTATATATTATTTAATTGTCAATGTACGTGAGTGCTATGAGGAAAGCACTATGGGAACCTCCTTGACTCTATTATCGCACAAGCTGATTTCATGTATAACAAGACGGACAAAAATCCATTTATTAATTTAAAGGAATGTACTATAATGATTAATAGATAATAATTGAATTTGGAGGGCAAGATATATAATGAAAGTAACTGAAATAATATATAGTTTAAAAGAGAATAAGTTGTATACTTTACCTGAAGTTCTGCAAGAGTTTACCAGCAAGAGAAATAAGACTAAAAATGATATTTTAGGTTATACATTACATGATTTACAAAATATAATTGAAGATGAAATCTCAAATAAAATGGAATCCTTTGACTGTTCTAAAAACATATCTTTTTTTATTAGATAAGTATTCAATTTTTTGGCTTTTCGAAAAAATATGTGGAAAAATAGAGCTTTTTGACAATCGTACAGAAATTGATGAAAAAGAATTAAGTAGCTTAGTTAAAAAAAATATGAGGGAACTAAAGCGTTTTTTGGATAGTAAGAGTAGTGGTAAATGTATAGGTTTAGATGAAGAGGATATTGTAGATTTAATAGATATTATATTTTCAAAAAAACAAAGAATATATATATACTATTACAGGAGGGAGACCATGTGTAACTGAAAAAAATTAAAAAGGTGTGGCAAGAAGTATAGATAACAATGGAAAAATATTATTATAAAAGATGATAATTCTATTAATCAGCTATTTTTCAATGATAGAAAAATATAGTTACAGTATGGCGAGAGCGTTATTATAGCATATCTGACGTAATAGATAGATTAAAAATATCCTGCCCTACTTGATAACTATTATATTAATAGTCCATATGTATATTATAAAGATGATAACTGGATAAAGTATGATATTAGTTATATACAACGCCTTATAAAGAAAGATTATGAAGGAAAAAAACGAGTTTCCTAAAGTAAGGGATTGAGCGAATATATGGATCAGATGGGAATTATAAAGACAGATTCGGGGTACATGATTTAGGGGAAAAAGTATATACCAAGACCAGAAGGAATAGATAGTATTAATTCAGGAACCTTGATGTATTATATGAATACAGCATATTGTAAATCACTAATTTATGAATTAGAGAGACGAGCATTAAAAACAAAGTTATCAAATTACGGAAAATGAAATTAAAAATACAATTGTTAGATTCCTTAAAAAGATAATATGTTGCACGAAAAGATAGAGGAAATATTACAAGAAATATGGGATAATTACTATAATTCTCTTAAGTGTATAATATCGGATAATTTTAATAAAAATAAATATGTATTTGTATAATATAGATATAATAGAAGATTTAGAGAAGTACTGTTATACGGGTCTAGATACTAATTTATGTTGGTGTGAATTCAAACAATATATAGATAGTCTAGCTAAACTCGACTATAAAGAAGAAAAAAATTTACCACAATAAGTAAAAAAATATAGATGAGATATTAAAAATCAAAGTATATGGATAAAAAAAGATAAAAATTAATATAATAGCTAAAAAAATATATAATAAACAGATTAAATCTAGTGAGAGTATACAAAAAAATAGAGAGAAATTCTATACTGTTCAAGGGAGTGTAGTAAAATTTATGAATCGATTATACAATCAAAAAAATCGCATTCATAGAACAAATTCTGTATAATTTACATAAAAAAATGGGAGAAGACAGAATAGACTACAAAAAAAGAAGGGGATTGAGGCGTTCAAATAGAAAGTGTCGACTGAAAGAAAAATAAAGATATTGTTAAGTTATATGAACAGGTTCATATTAAACTTAGGGAAATTGAATATTAATTTTTTTAGCTTTTCGATTAAGAATAAATATAAATTAAAACTAACAATAATTTCATTAATATTAGGTTATAATATATTAATAAAAAGCACTATTCTAAGTTTAGAAAAGTGCTTTTTCATTTTAAATAATTATCAAAGTTTTTCAATTATAATAATCGAGAATAGATTTTATAGAAAGTATTTCCTATGGTATTATATACTTTTTTTATTAATTATAGCTCGTGAATTCGTCTTTATTTAATAATGTTCTTTTTTAAATTAGAAAGCGTAGATTAAATAAAGACTAGTATTAGTCATTGTAACTGCGTAAATAACTGAGTACTTTTTCTATATTTTCTTTTTCTAATTTTCTCATAAATTGTCTCATATATTCCCAATGTGGGCTTCCATCATTTTTAATAGGGAGATGTAAAATTTCATTTTCTAATCTGTTCTGATTTCTTTTGTATCCAAAATTATATTTTCCTCTTACTCTATCTGCTATGGTAGTTAAAAACGTTCCTACGTATAAATCTAAATTCTCATTGTAACCAACGGAAATATCTTGAGTAGCAATGAAGTCCTCCCTTTTATATACTGCATACCCCTATAGACCCTTCTCCATTTCTAATAAATGCTATACAGTTTCCTTTTATACCTCATATTTTCATTATCTTTAACAAATTCCAAAAACACCATTATTTCTATTAGTAGCACCTAAGTAATTGATACCATCTTTTATCTTTTTTTCAAGATTTGAAAGTCCTTTCGATATTTTTTTCTAAATTTAAAAAAATATCTTTTAATTTAAACTCTTTCCATTCAACTTCTAAGTCAAGTAATTCAAAAACCCTAATTTCTTAAGTTTGTTTTTCGTAGTAAGTAATAACCTTCTGACTTTTGCTTTTTTTCATCTCTTGTTTAATATAATCTTCCATAAATTGCCAGTAAGGATTATTATTAGAATCAATAGGGAGTATTATTTTATTTCGTAATACTCTCTTTAATCCAACAGGATACCCATATCCATATCCTTTATCCATTAAATAATTATTTATAATGGAACAAAGGTACATTGCTATACTTTTTATTTAAATACTTATCATTTCTCAATATTAGTATATTTTGACTGCAAGTAAAATCATACTGTTGATAAAAAGCCCTAGGTTCACCTACCATACTTACAGTAATACAATTTTTATTAATTATCTTTTTAGGTTCTATATTTACAAAATCTTGCAATCCATTGTTATCTGAGCTTCTTCCTATAAAAAAACGGTCTCCCCAGCGTCTAATTTATTTAAATCTGTGGATTGAGCAATATAAATCTTATTAAAAAAACTTCAGAAAAAAAAAATCCGCCCCACTCCACACTGTTTAAAGTTAACTTACTCATAGTCTCCCTCACTTTCAGCTACCTGCAGCATTTTTTCTTCCATTTTATAATTTTCTTCGTTGTCATCTATTCCGAATAAATATCCTCGTCCGTGTGTTATCATATTTACTTCGAATGTTAGGTAATCAGCGATAGTTTTTCTCTAAAAATCCTCTTCACTTGGGATTTCATCGTTAAAAATAATAGAAAGAATGTAGCCACTCGTCTGTTGCTTCTACTATTGTTTCTACACAGAATTTAGTTGGAGATTCATTTTTTTGCCGAACCAAACATCTAGTAAGTGTTGTTTTTTTATCTTTATGCGAGCCATCATCTATAAGACCAATATGCTTACTTACTATATATCCATCATTTTCAAAGTTTATAAACTTACATATTTTATTTTTAGGGTGTTTATTATGTGCCGTAAATATTGCGATACAAGGATTAGTCCCGACACCGTAGAAAGTACTTTTATTAAGTGTTATTACACCTTCTAAAGTATGATTATTTAAAATTTCTTCTTTAATTTTTTGCTCATCTTTTGTTTTTCCAGTAAAAGTACTTTGTGGAACGATAATAGCAGCATGCCCATCCTCTACTAATGAATCTAATAAATGCTTTGTAAAGTTGATTTCATAGAGGTTAGGATTTTGTTTTGATCCCATTGAATAGGGTGGATTCATCATTCCGATATTACAGCCTTTAAGTTGTAACTTAGCTGGATTTTCGGCTAAGAAATCTCCATTCTCGAGATTACTTTTACCATCTCCACGCAAAATCATATTAGTAGTAGCGATAGTAAACATATACGACTGTTCTTCTATTCCAAAAAGTTGGTGTTTTTTAATATGTTTGATTTCACTCTCATCATCTGTTTGGCCAACCATATTGTGCATAGCAGCAATTAAAAATCCTGCCGTACCACAACACGGATCAAGAATTTTATCATTTGGTTTCAAACCTAATAAATCACAAAATAGTTCCGTAATATGTTTAGGAGTTAAAACGATTCCTAAGTTTTGCCCATCTCCTCCACTATAAGACATAAACTCACCATAAAAACGTCCAAGATAGTCTTCAGATGAATTGTTATATTTAATACTATGATAGATACTTTCATATAAAAATTCTGTGAAATGTTTTAATGGTGTTTTTCCTAAATTAGGATTAACTTCATTTATTTTTACATTATCACGTATAATAGAAAATTGACTTAATAGTTTATTTTTCTTAACTTGAGGTGAGACATTAGCACGCCCTAAATTTGCTTCAATAGCATCATATATTTTTTGCCCATCTGTTTTTTGAGTATCGCCGATTAAACTATCAATACTAAAATTTTTATATTCAATTTCTCTAAGTGCAAGTAATATACCAGAAACAACTAGAGGTTTGCTTTTTTTCTTCTAAATTTCCATAATTTCTTAAATCTTCATGAAGAATGCTGGCATCTTTTAAAATTTCAGCTGTTTCTTTTTCTTTTTGAGTATCTTCTTTTAAAATTTCTTTTGTGTAATATTCGTCAATATTTTTTTCACTAAATGATATTAAAGTCTCTAAATCATCAAGAACGTTATAGTTTCCTCTATCATCTATATAGATAGGTGTAATTTTTATGATTTTTTTTCATTCCCGCTAATACCTATCGCTATAATTTCTTTATAGTTTGTATTTTTTGCAAGATGTTTTCCATAAAATAATGCACCATTTACGGCATAATCACAGATGCTAGAAACATCTTCACTGATAATATCTTTATCCGTTAAATTTATATGTTTATGTGTATCAGCTTTATCTTCTATTACTATTAAGAAATTTTTTACTACTCCTACATATTCAGGGAATCCTACTCTACCAGTTCCACGCTTTGAAGCTGTTTGTAAAGCTTCATGAATTTCTTTAATATTACTTCCTTGAGCAGTAAATTTATCATTTATCTTTGCTTCCTTCAATAGGTCATAAACCCAAAGGTCTGTATTTACTTCTTTCTTTGCCATTAATATTTATTCCTAACTATAATTTATATTGTTTTTTTAATTATATCATAAATGACATGTATTGAACTACATTTTATATAGAAGAAACCTACAAGAAAGATAATTTATCTATCTTGTAGGTTTAACTCTTAATTTATTTTTGGAGACACTTTGGAGACAATCCAAAGTGTTTTATGTTGTTTTAAGTCTATATATAACTTTAAAGCTGCTGTTAAAATAAGGTTTCTTGGTTTAAGTTACCTTAGTATATTATTCCCACTCAATCGTTGCTGGTGGTTTGCTTGTAATGTCATACACTACGCGGTTAACGTGAGCTACTTCGTTTACGATACGTGCAGAGATTTCTTCTAACACTTCAAATGGAAGGTGAGCCCAGCTTGCAGTCATACCGTCGATACTTGTTACGGCACGAACAGCCACAGTGTAGTCATATGTTCTAACATCTCCCATAACTCCTACTGAACGGATATCTGGAAGACATGTGAAGTATTGCCATACTTCTCCTTCTAATCCACGTTTAGCGATAACATCACGTAAGATGAAGTCACTGTCACGTACGATTTGTAATTTTTCTTCTGTTACTTCTCCAAGAACACGGATACCTAATCCTGGTCCTGGGAATGGTTGACGCCAAACGATTTCATGAGGTAATCCAAGTGCTTCTCCCAATGCACGTACTTCATCTTTGAATAAAGTGTTAAGTGGCTCGATTAGAGAGAAACGCATATCTTCTGGTAATCCACCTACGTTGTGGTGAGATTTGATTGTTTGAGCATTTTTAGTTCCAGATTCGATAACGTCAGTATAAAGTGTACCTTGTGCTAAGAATGGTACATCATGTAATTTAGCACATTCTTCATCGAATACATATACGAACTCATTTCCGATAATTTTACGTTTTTTCTCTGGATCGCTAACTCCCTTAAGTTTACCAAGGAATCTTTCTTTAGCATCGATTTTGATAAGATTCATATTGAATCCACCTTCGATTTCTTTACTGAATGTATTCATAACACCTTCAGCTTCACCTTTACGAAGTAAACCGTGATCGATAAACATACAGATTAGTTGATCTCCAATAGCTTTGTCTAATAATGCAGCTACTACAGAAGAATCTACTCCTCCTGAAAGGGCGCATAGTACTTTTTGATCTCCAACTTCTGCACGAATTTCTTCAATTTTTTCATCGATAAAGTTTTGGATAGTCCAATTTTCAGTACATTTACATACGTTTCTTATAAAGTTTTTAAGTAAGTCGTATCCAAATTCTGAGTGACGAACTTCTGGGTGGAATTGGAAGCAGTAGAAGTCTTTTTCTACATTTTCTGCAGCAGCGATAGGACAGTTATCACTAGTAGCTACTACTTTGAATCCTTCAGCTAGTTCAACAACTTTATCAGAGTGACTCATTAATACTTGTTGAGTAGCAGGAGTACCTTCGAATAATCTAGCTCCTGGAGTTACATCAATATTATGAGCACCGTATTCTCTACTTGTCGCAGATTCAACTTTTCCTCCTAATTTATGTTGCATAAGTTGCATTCCGTAACAGATACCTAATACAGGAATACCTAAGTTAAAGATTTCATCATCGATTGTAAGTGAGTTTTCTTCATAAACAGAGTTTGGTCCTCCTGAAAGAATAATTCCTTTTGGATTCATTTTTTTAATCTCATCAATAGAAATCTCGTTATCATGTAGTTCAGAGTAAACACCAAGCTCACGTACACGACGTGTAATAAGTTGGTTGTACTGACTACCAAAATCAAGAACTAGTATAAATTCGTGTTTCACAGTTATCCTCCTAAAATTTACTTATAAATATACTCTATTATATCAAGGAATACCCTATAAGTAAAACTATATTTCCCATGTGATAGAATATTTCCTTAATACTCTATTTTTTTCTTAAAAATTACAAATAGAAATGTATAAACTATAAAGAAAAGTATATTTTATCTAATTAATCGAAATAGATGATATAATAAAGTAGTAATTAGTTAAGGAGGTATAGTAATGAGCAGAGCTTATATAGGAACATATACAAAAAAAGATAGCCAAGGAATATACAAAGTAGAATTATCTGAAGAAGGAAAAGTTAGTAGTGTTGAGGCGGTTGCTAAAGTTGATAATCCAACATATCTAGCATTCTCAAATAATAATAAGTCTTTATATAGTGTTTCGAAAATAGAAAATAAAGGTGCGGTGTCAAGTTTTAAAGTAAAAGAAGATGGTAGCTTAGAACTATTAACATCAGTCGGTAAAGAAGGTAATCCACCATGTTATGTAGAAGTAAGTAAAGATAATAAATATCTTTTATCAGCAAATTATCACACAGGAACTGTAGATAGTTATTCTATATTACAAAATGGTGAGTTAGGTGAGTTATTATCTACTGACGTTCATGAAGGAAGTAGCGTTCATCCTCGCCAAGAGAAACCACATGTTCATTTTTCAGGTTTTACACCGGATGGAGAATATGTTTTCACTTGTGATTTAGGAACTGATGAAGTTACAACGTATAAACTAAATGAGGGCATACTAACTAAAGTTGAGAATTTTAAAGTAAAAGTAGGTAGTGGTGTTCGTCATATAGTGTTTACTAGCGATAATAAAAAAGCTTTTGTAATGACTGAATTAACTAGTGAAGTGATTTCTTTTGATTATGATGGTAAAGGTAAATTATCTAATCCAAAATATTATCCAACATTACCAAGTGACTTTAATGGTGAAAATAAAGGTAGTGCAATAAAAATCTCTAATGACAATAAATACATTTACGTATCTAATAGAGGTCAAGATGCTATAGTTGTTTTTGAAGATAAAGGTGATTACTTAGAACAAATTCAAATGATAAGTACATTTGGGAAAGATCCACGCGATTTCAATCTAAATAAAGATAATACTTTAGCTATAGCTACTAATGAAACAAGTGGTACTATAACTGTTTATAAAGTAGATAAAACTACTGGGAAATTAGACTGTGTAGAAAAAGATGTTGTAGTTCCTGAAGCGGTTTGCGTACAGTTTGTTTAGAAATTGGCCATTTATGAAATTTTCAGAAAACATAAAAGAATATTTTCAAAAAGTTTTGACAGAGCAAAAAGTTTGGAGTAAAATATAGTTATATTAATGATAAGGGTAAAGAAAGAGGTATTTTATGTCTAAGAAAAAAGAAATAAAAACAAATGCTATGAGATTTTTAGATGATCATAATGTTGAGTATAATCACTTTGAGTTTGATGCTAGTAGTGATGCAGCAAAAACAGGGGTAGGAGTAGCAGACATTATAGGTAAAGATCATAATCAAGTGTTTAAAACAATTATGACTACTGATGGTAAAGGTACTTATGTAGTTGGTGTTTTAATGAGTGAAGATAGTATTAATTTCAAAAAATTAGCAAAAGCTGCGGGTGTAAAATCACTGTCTATGTTACCATTAAAAGATTTAACAAAAATCACTGGTTATGTTAAGGGTGGATGTTCTCCATTTGCAATGAAAAAATTATTCCCTACTTTTGTAGATGAGAAATGTAAAAATGTAGAAACAATTGTGGTATCAGCTGGAAAAGTTGGTCATCAAGTAGAAGTGAAACCAGAAGTATTAGAAGAACTAGTTGGTGCACAAATAGTAGACATTACAGCATAATATATGAATATTAATGAAAGGATCTAGAGAAATCTAGGTTCTTTTTATTGTTTTAAAATACTAAAAATTTTATGTAAACAGATACAATGCGATGGCTGTCGCTATCGGCTTTAAAAGAGTATTTCTTTGTAAAGAAATGACAAAGGGATTGTAACATAATTGAAATAGTTTAGATATTTTAATGAAATTTTTTTTTGTTATAATAGGAAATGTGAAGGAGGCGTACTATGTTATTTGATACACATGCGCATTTAAATGATGATGCTTATTTAGAAGATTTAGAAGATACTATAGCTCGTGCTAAAGAAGCGGGAGTAAAATTAATAAATATAGTAGGCTTCGATGATAAAAGTATAGAAAAAGCATTAGAAATTACATCTAAATATGACTTTTTATATCTAACAATTGGCTGGCATCCAGTAGAAGCAATTGATTTTACAGATGAAAAATACGAAATGATAAAACGAATTGCTCTTACTAATGATAAGGTTGTAGCGATTGGTGAAATTGGATTAGATTATCACTGGGATAAAAGTCCAAAAGATATTCAAAAAGAAGTATTTAGAAAACAAATTGCACTAGCTAAAGAAGTAGGAAAACCAGTTGTAATCCATACAAGAGATGCAATGGCAGATACTATTGAAATACTTAAAGAAGAAAAAGCTAGTGAAGTAGGTGGAATAATGCATAGTTTTTCTGGTTCGGTAGAAAGTATGAATATCATGCTTAAAGAGAACTTTCACATTTCATTAGGTGGTCCGGTAACATTTAAAAATGCTAAGACACCTAAAGAAGTAGCGAAAGCTTGTCCATTAGATAGACTTTTAATCGAAACAGATTGTCCATATTTAACGCCAACACCATATAGAGGAAAGCGAAATGAACCTGCTTATGTGCACTATGTAGCACAAGAAATAGCAGACTTAAAAGAAATGAGCTATGAACAGCTAACAGAGCAAACATTTAATAATGCTTGTAAATTGTTCAAAATAAAACAAAAGGAGAATGATTAATTTATATGAAATTCGGAAAAGTAATTACAGCAGCAGCGGCATCAGGAGTTTTATTATCAGGGGCATTTATGATAGCAGAAGAGTACACAGGTCATTCAGCATTCGCGGTAACTCTTTCTGATAATACAAAAGTAGATGTAAAAGCTAAAAAAGGAACAGTAAGAGAAATTCTTGCAGCTAACAATATCAGCTATAATGCTGATGATCGTGTTGAACCAGGATTAGATACAAAAGTAAATGGTGGAGAAGACATCCGTATTTACAAAGCTCGTGAAATCACAATCCAAGATGGTGAAACAACAACAGTTAGAAAAACAACTTATAAAAAAGTTGAAGACATTCTTAAAGAATTAAACATTACTGTTGGAGCAGAAGATAAAGTAACTCCTGGTCTTAAAACAGAAGTAGCAGAAGTTGACACTATTAAAATTGCTCGTGTTGGTAAAACAACTCAAACAGTAAAAGAAGCAATTAAATTTGAAACTAAAGAAGAAAAAGATGACACTAAATATGTGGATGAAGTAGTTACTAAAACTGAAGGTCAAGACGGTGAAAAAGAAGTTACTTACAGTGTAGTACACGAAGATGGTAAAGAAGTTTCTAAAGAAGTAGTTTCTGAAAAAGTTATTACTGAGCCAACAGCTAAAGTAGTAGTAGTTGGAACAAAACAACGTGAAGGAGCTCAACAAGCAGTTGCTTCAACATCTACTGAAACAGCACTACAGGAGCAGGAACAATTTCTACTCCAGCAACTTCATATTCTAAAGCAGCATCAACAAATAGTTATGCAGCACAAAGTTCATACACACCGCAATATTCATACAGCCAATCTTCAGGTGGAGTAGTATTATCAAATGGTAACACTGCAGGAGCGGCAGGTACAGCGGCAGCTCAAGAAATGGCTCGTCGTACAGGTGTATCAGCTTCTACTTGGGAAAGAATCATCGCTCGTGAATCAAATGGTCAAGTATACGCAAGAAACGCATCAGGTGCTAGTGGATTATTCCAAACAATGCCTGGATGGGGGTCAACTGCAACAGTTAAAGACCAAATTAACGCAGCTGTTAAAGCCTACAATGCACAAGGATTATCAGCTTGGGGTGTAAGAAGATAAGATAAATAATTAAGGTTTAAGATTAATTCTTAAACCTTTTTTTATATATTAAAAAAAGAGTTTTACAGCGTTTAAACTATAAAACTCTTTTATTGTTATAATTTTTTCTCTATTACTTTATATATTACAAATGGTATAACGCAACAAATAACGATAGCTATTGAACTAGAGTAGAAGATATTTCCTATTCCTACTAACGGTGATACAATTCCACCTAAAAAGAATGGAAGAAAACCAAATAGTGCTGAGGCACTACCTGCACGTTTACGTTCTAATCCCATAGCAAGTGCTGATCCTGCAGGAAGTATTAGTCCAAGTCCTAATAATAGTAAGAAAAATCCAACTTCAACAAATAGGAATGGTAACATTAGTGATAATACAAAAGCAAGGTAAATACTAATAATAAGCATCATTGTTAATCCTAACTTGATTCCTTTCTTTTCTTTAAATCTACCAGAAATTTTGCTACCTAATACTATTGCGAATCCATTTAACCCGAAACATATACTATAACTAATAGCTGATAAATTATAGTGTGTTTGTAAAATAAATGGAGATGCTGCTATATAAGCAAACATTGCAGCTAAAGCAAAACCTTGAATAAATACTAGAGCTGTGAAAAGTTTATTTTGCGAAACTAAAACTATAAAATGATATGTTTTAGTAATAGGTACATTTAGTCTCTTTTGCTCAGCTAGAGATTCATGGAATTTTAGAGAGGCAATTATAATAATAATACCGATAATCGCAAGAGCTATAAAAATTCCTCGCCAATCAGTAAATTCAAGAAGTAGACTACCTAGTACAGGTGAAAGAATAGGGGCAAGTCCATTTACTGCCATTAATAAAGCAAAAAATTGCGCCATTTCTCGACCTTTATATAAGTCAGTTGATACAGCTCTTGATATTACTACAGCACCTGCAGATGAAATCCCTTGGATAAAACGTAAGAAAATCATTGCGTATATATTAGGTAAAATAATTATAGCTACGGTGCTAATTAAATAAACAATAAGACTGATTACTAATGGTTTTTTACGACCAAGTTTATCACTTATAGGTCCAATTAGTAATTGACCTAAAGCAAGGCCAACCATACTACCTGTAAGTGTTAATTGAATAGTTGATGTACTCGCACTAAAGTAATTGCTCATTAATGGTAGTGCGGGTAAGTATAAATCTGTAACAAATGGTCCAAAGGCTGATAAAGTTCCTAAAAATAGAACTAGAAATAATTTCGAGTTTCTTTTTATTGTCATGTAGACTCCTTTCAATTTTTTAGTACAAGTGATTATAGCATAAAAAAATTTTTTGTGTAAGAAAAAATTACGAAAATAACGAAAAAAAATGAAAACATAATTTAAAGAGGATTATAAGATGTAAAACTATTAATTAAAAATATTTATTTATGATTTTTTTAAGAATAAAAAAATTTATTTTTTTATTCTTGATAATAATAGTGTTGATACAATTATAACTTATATTTAAATATTTTTGTATATATCATTTTTTAAAAATATAATGAATTATTTTAAATAATTTATTGTTTTGGAAGCATATTCATGTTATAATATAGCTGTCAAAAAAAATGAAAGGAAATATAAACAATATGAGCAAACAAAAAGACAAAACTCTTAAACACCCTGTCGGGCTGTGGCTTATCAATACAATGATGGCTATCCAAAGTTATGCATCTTATGCTACATCAGGATTTTTAATTTTATTCTATACTTACTCAGTAGAAAAAGGTGGATTAGGTTTAGATAAAACATTCGCAGGGGATGTTATGGCGTACCTAGGAACTCTTGGATCGCTATTACCATTACTAGGAGCTTACCTAACAGATAAATATATCGGTATGCAACGTGCAATCCAATTTGGTATTTTATTCAACTCTATTGGTACTTTATTTACTGCATTTGCAAATGGTCGTTTTTATGTATTCTTAACAGGGGTTCTTATTAACTCTATCGCAGGTGCTTTCTTCCGTGGTAACTTATCAGCAATGGTAGGGGAACTTTACGATGATAAACAAGTAACTATGAAAGACGCAGCATATAGTTTATTCTACATGTTCGTTAACATCGGTAGCTTACTTGGACCAATCATTGGTGGACTTATCTTCCAAGAATGGGGAGCTACAAAAAATGCAAATGGAGAGATTACTAGATATGGATTTACTCCAGCATTCTTAATGGTTTCTATCTGTTTATTCATCACGTTCTTAATGTTTACATTTGGTAAAAATAAATTATTAGGTGATACAGGTAGATATCCAGTTGGTAAAAACAAACATGAAACTGCTGCAGAAAACAAAGCAGACTTAAAACCATCTAAATACGATAAAGGGCGTGCATATGCTGCGGCTGTAATCTTCGTATTCTCTTGTATTTTCTGGTCAGCGTACTTCCAAACTCAAACAACAGTTACTCTTATGACAGACGAACTAGTTGACTTAAACGTTTTAGGATTCCAAATGCCAATTACATGGTTAGTATCATTTAACGGATTCTTATGTATCGTTCTTGCACCAGCATTCGGATGGTACTGGATGAAACTTGCTGAGAAAAATAACGACTGGCGTGTTGCTACTAAGATGGGATGGGGTATGATTCTAACAGGTCTTGGATTCTTATGTTTCGTATTTGGTCTACGTTCATTAGGTGGAGTAGTTGATGGTTCAGTAAGAATGAGCATCTGGTACGTATTAGCTGGATACTTCGTATTAACTGTTGGGGAATTACTTGTATCTCCAATCGGTATGGCATTATTCAGTAAATTACTACCTAAAAAATACGCAGCTATGTCTATGGCGATTTGGTACTTTACATACGTAGTTTCAGCTTGGATAAGTGGTAAAACAGTTGGATGGACAGCTACTTGGGGTTATGAAAAAGTACTTGGAGTAATCGCAATTATCATGGGTGTTCTTGGGGTATTAATGTTTGCAATTGGTAAACCACTTGAAAACATGATGGCTTTAGACAAACTTGGTAAAGAACACGAAGAAGAGGAAACTCTAGAAGCAAAAGAAGCTTAATTTTAAAAAAGATAAAAAAAGCGCTAAACAATATGTTTAGGGCTTTTTTAATTTTTAAATTGATAGTATCATCTGTGGTTATGATGTTATTTTAAAAATAGATTAATATCAAGATAACTCTGTTTTTTAAAACAGGGCAATGTTGGATTTATTCCTTTTCGCATGATAAAATATATATAATCATAAGATTTCTAGCGAAGATAAACCTCCAGTTTAGTAAACTCTACCATACTTCGGTTTACTCCTTTGGAGAATACAGCTACAATAAGTATAACAATAAAATTGCAAAGGAGAATGCCTTATGACAAACAAATCTATGGGCGATATCATTAGTACGCTTAGAAAAGAAAAAGGAATGACTCAAAAAGATTTGGCTGATATGCTTAATATAACCGATAAAGCTGTTTCAAAGTGGGAAAGAAATATTGCTTTTCCTGATACAGCAACATTACCCAAAATTGCAGAGATCTTTGGCGTATCCGTGGAAGAACTTATGAACGCTAAGTCAATTCCCGGAAATAGGCACAAAGGAGCTCCTTACTTATTTAACATTATCTTGAAGGCTATACCTACTGCAATGGGGATTGCTGTTGTTGTAAGTTCCCTATTAGGAGAACTTGACATGAAATCAGGTTTTACAATGCTTGGTATAGGACTAGCTTGTGTAGGTATTTACCAGCTTAAAATCTAAAGAGTAAGTACTAAAAACTCAGGCTACTGACGATTTTTAGAAAAATGTCGGTAGTCTTTGTTTAATAACATATAACAGTAGCTTATTTTTTTAAAAGAGAAAAAACCACTAAACAGTATGTTTAGTGGTTTTTAATTTTTGAAATCAATACTATCGACTTTTTGTGATTAGTTTATTATTTATAAACCAAATTAAAAGTCAGTGTATAGACTGTATATGTAAAAAAATAATAATGAGGATAAAATAGTTATTTTATTATTTTTTTAAAAAAATTATAAAATTTAATAAAAAGTATAATAAGATAGATAATGCTAAAGGCAAACAATCTAGTCTTATTTTTTTATCCAATTTTCATATTTTAATTTTTAATTCGGCTCGTTTTTTTGTTCTTCAGCAGACATAAATTTTCTCCTAAAAAAATAATAATTAAATTATAGCAAAAATATCAAAAAAATAAGCAATTAAATATTAAATTTGGACTTTTAATAAATAATACGTTTTATTAAGGAATTAGTGTTGATAGATGTAGAAGATATATGTTATAATTAAGTTGTCATATTATGCACTAAAGGAGGCAGTATGTCATATACTAGAGATTATATTTTTTTGAAAAAAATTATAGAAAAAAACTACCAACATTAAAAAAATTCATGAAAAAAAGAAGATGATAGTAGTATTTTTTTATATTAGAATACAAAAAAATAGTAAAGCGAAAAATAGATATTGATAGTTTTGTAAAAAAATTAGGAAATAAAAAAATAGTCTTAGTGATAAGAAAAATTGATGAGTTTATTTATTACATAGTATCTAATTTTTGAAGCCCAGGAAAAAAATTTCGATATCAAATTTAAATAAAGAAGATTTGTTAGAACATGTTTTTTTCCTGTAGTAAGGTCTACTAGCTTTTAATAAAGATAATACACAAAAACTTAATAAAGCTTAATCATACTAATGAAACAGATATTTATTTAGTATATGATTTTGAAAAATGGCTATAAATTTTTTTAGATAGGAAAGTTACTGAACAGTTACTTATTTCAGATAAAGAACTCTTTGATTTTGCTAAAGGTAATTTAGAAAAAAATTATCATTGAAATATAATAAAGATAGTGTTCAGGGAAATGATTTTTATTTTTTAAATGCTAAAGATGGCTATGATGGGGCTCGTATTTTGGATGAGAAAGTATTAAATTACTTTTATGAAAAAATAGGTTCAGACTTTTATGTAGGGTTGCCACATCAAGATACTTTGATAATAGCTGACGTAAAAAAATAAAAAAAGGATTAGAAATTTTACAAAAAGGTAATGGTTCATTTTTTTGCGGAAGGTTTAGTTCCAATAACAACTATTACTTTTAAATATGATGGTAATAAATTAGAAAGTTACTTCATATTTGTTGAATAGTATATAATAAATTTTTTTAGGAGTAGTTAATTATGTTATTTTTTTTACAATAAGAAAAATGTTAGGTGAAACATTATTAATAACTATCAATGATAGTGAAAATGTTACATATGAATATAAAAAAAATATAACACTTATTAAAGATGAGAATGATCATTTAGTAGGATTAAATATTTTTAATGTAGAGAATTTAAAACTTCAAGGTGAAGGAAGTATTGAATTAACAGAAGAACAAAAAGAAGTTCTAGAAAAAAGATTAGAAAAAAATGGAATTAAAAATCGATTTAGAAGGAAACAACGATGACTACTTTGTAGTTGGTGAAGTATTAACATGTGAAAAACATCCTGACGCAGATAAGTTAAAAGTAACAACTGTTAAAGTTAGTGAGGATGAAGTATTGCAAATTGTTTGTGGTGCACCAAATGTAGAAGCAGGCCAAAAAGTTGTTGTATCACTAATAGGAGCTATGATGCCTAGTGGATTACTTATTAAAAAATCAAAACTTCGTGGTGTAGAATCAAATGGAATGTTATGTTCAAAACGTGAGCTAGGATTACCACAAGAAGAAGTAAGAGGTATTTTAGTGTTAGAAAATGATGTTGAAGTTGGAACTAAATTTAAAGATTTAAATTTAAAATAATATTTTAGTAGTAGGTGGTATAAAGTATGGTAAATTGGAAAAAATGGTTTTTAGAAGAAGATGAAGAAGAAGTTTTCCGTGAAGAAGAGGAAAAAGTAGAAAAGAACTCAAAAAAAGAAAATAAAAAAGTCGCTAAGTATACAGACTATACAGATGATGAAGAGTTCGATATTGAGTATTCTCATAAAAAAGAAAAAGAAGAAGTTAAAAAAGAAGTTGAAGAAGATTATGTCGACTATGATTTAGAAGTTGAAGATGTATCAAGCGAGTTTGATATTGAATTCGATGATGAAGAAGAGGAATTCAGTGAAGATAAGTCAGCTAAAGAAGTTGGGGTTTTCTCTAAAATAAAAGATTTATTTAAATCTAGAAAAAAAGACAATAAAGTGGAAGATTTTGTAGAAGAGGAAGATAACTACGAAGAAGAACTTTTTGAAGAAGAGGATGACGAAGCAGAAGACTACAAAACGTATTTCGAAAGACAAAAAAGAGAGCGTCAAGAAAGAAATACTGAATTATATGATTCTGAAGAAGAGAAGCCAAAAGAAGAAAAAAGTGCTGGATTCTTTAGTAAGCTTAAAGATAAATTCTTTAGTGTAAGTGATGAAGAAATAGAGCAAGAAGAATTAGATCGTTCGCTTGATGAGTATTATGAAGATGAAGAAGAAAAGCTTTTCGTAAAAGAAAATACTAACAAACATCAAGAAGATGATGAACTAGTAATTGAATATCAAGATGACTATTTCGAAGAAGAATACAAAGGATTTGAAGAAATAGATTTAGAAGAATTCGAAGAAAAAGAAACTAAAGAAACAACAGAAGAAGTAGCGCCTGATTTAGCTACAACACTTAAAAAATTAGGTGTTGAAAATGCAGAGCTAAAAGATGTTGATATTTTTGGAGACAAATCTGGTCGTAGAACTCACCCTACATTAGCTGCCGTTAGAACAAAACGATTAAAACAAGATCATAAGATTGATGATTTAGAAAAAGAAGTTATCTTAGGAAGAGATAATACTGCACTAAAAAGAAGAAGTAGCTAGTGTTTATCGTGAAAGACAAAAAAAGAACAAGAAGAAAGTAGAACAACGTGAGTCTAAACACAAAGAAGAACGACAAAAAAACTTGATAGTGAATTCAATAAATTAGAAAGAAAAGAAGATAAAAATAGAAAAAAAGATAACCCTCTTTATCAACAAAATAAAGAACTTGATGATATTTTTTTGAAAAATATTGAACAAAAAAAGAAAATCAAGCTAAAAATAAAAAGAAGTTCCAGAGTTTGAAGTTAGAGAAGTAAAATCTGGTGCAGAACGTCGTGAAAGAGTAAAATACACAAGTGTTAATGATATACTTGGTGGAAATGAAGAACTTTTTGAAGATGATATAGATAGAACTACTAGAAAAACTAGTGTGGAATCTCGCAATAAAGAAGAGGTAGAAGAAGTAGAAACTACTACTGATTATAAAGATACTGATCTAAGTGATGAGAAAGAAAATGTAACTTTAGATGAACTTATTGAATCAGAAAATATCGAGATAGAAGATGAGAAAGACGAAACAACCAAAGAAATAGAAGAGTTAAATTCTAACCTTGAAGAAATAAAACAAGAAAAAGAAAAACTTGAAAACCTTGAAGAAAAAGAAGAAGACGAGGTAGATTTAGTTGAAGAAGTTGCTAAGATAGAAGATATTGAAGTAGAAGAATACGATGAAATTAAAGAACCTAAGAAAGATAGACTAGAAGGTTATAGCGACTATCATTTAGATGAAGGAGAGATAGTTGAATTAGAAGAACAAAACTATCTAGAAGAGACTACAGATAATGTAAATATCGATAGTTTACTAAAAGATATTACAAGAAGTAAAAAACAACAACATGTAGCTAATGATGTTGATAAATTTACAGAAGAAAAAACAGTTCCTTATGAAGTTGTTGAAAAACGTCAAGAAGCAGTAAGAGAAAGAGCTAATACTACTGAAGAAGAAGTTAAGCCAGTTCAAGAAGTAGAAGAGGTTGAACCAGTAACTCAAACAGAGGAAGTAGAAGAAACTCCTGGAATTGAATATACTGAAAAACTTTATACTGAAGACGTTTATAGCTACTTTGATAGCGATAAAGGAACTGCATTAGGTGAATATAAAACTATTGACAGAGGATATAGACCAGTAAGTAAAGAGAAAATAGAGAAAAATCAAAAAATACTTGATGCTATTTTTGAAAAATACTCTACAAACACTGTAAATGTTCCTAAAAAATCAGTAGTAAATACTATGATGGAAACAAGTACAATTTCCCCTAATACAAGAAGTGTTGGTAAGTTCAAACCATCTCCTGTTTACTCATCAGTTTACGGATCAGTGTCAAAACCATCACCTAAAAAAGAAGAAAGTAAAAAAACTACTAAAAATACTAAAACAAATTCCAATATATACAAAGAAATAGCTTCACAAGAAGAAGCAGTTTGGAATATCGGTACTTCAAAAAGAGTTCCAAAAAACAAAGTAAAAAATAAAAAAACTAGAAAATAATATCTAATATATACTAAAAAAACCAAAAAGAGCTTTGAGAAAAAAATATCTCAAAGCTCTTTATTTATTATTAAGTTTACTTACTATAATTTCAAAAAGTATAATAGCAACAACGTTTAACATTAGTCGTGAACGAATTTTCTTTCTAGCTTTTGGGGCATCATAAATATTAATAATCTGATCACTAATTTTAGCTAAAGGACTGGCGGCTAAACTAGTAACTGCTAAAACCTTAGTACCATTTTGTTTCGCAGATAAAATACTTTCATTTATTTCTTTAGAAGCACCGCCTAGGGAGAATGTGATTATTACATCTTTATCTGTAGAAATTTCAGGAATCCTTTGGATACTATACAATTCAAAGTAGTCATTTGCCCATAAGTCAACTAACTTAAGTTTTCTATTAAAATCAGCTACTACCATATAACTAGATCCACTACCAATACAAAAGATTCTTCTGGCATTAACTATTGTTTCAGCAAAACTATCAAAATCCTCTTGATTTAAAATAGACATAGTACGGTTAAATTCAATAGTAAGCTGATCTTTTAACTGGTTAAAATTAGATGACAGAGTTGCCTCTTTGCTCTTTTCTAATTCTTTACTTAGTCTAATATCATAACGTAAGTCGTTAAAAGTGTTATAACCAAGCTTCTTACATGCCCTAATGACAGTAGAAGAAGATACTAGAACCTCTTGTTTAATTTTTTTTAATGTAGTTGTTTCAACAGCAGGTTGTTTCATTAAAAAATCTATAACTTGCTGTTCAGATATAGATAACTTATCGTAGTTTTCTTTCAAATTTTCAAAAAACATAGAATACCTCTTAGAGTAAAAATTTACTAAAAAAATTTATTTTGAATAAATAATATATTGTATAATACCACAAAAACTAATAAAAAAAGAAAGTGATTACATAACTGTTTTATAAAGATAGTAAAATTTTTACTTTAAAAAAAGTAAAAGTTTTTACAAAAATAAGAAATTTTTAAGCAATATTTGAAAAATAAAAAGTTTAGTTTTGTTATAATATAGTCATAAAAAATAGAAAAAGGAGAAAGGTAATGGCAAAGAAAAAAAATAAATTCGTTTCTGCTTTCGAGCAATTCGGACGTTCGTTCTTATTACCAGTATCTGTACTTCCGGGTGCAGGTATTATTAAAGGTATTGGTACTGCATTTAGTAATACTAATACATTAAAAATGTTCCCTGCATTAAACAATTCAGTAGTGCAGTTTATTATGAAATTCTTTATCGCATTAGGAGATACAGCTTTTGACAATCTTCCTATAATTTTTGCGGTAGGGGTAGCGGTAGGACTAGCTAAACGTGAAAAAGGTTCAGCAGCTCTATCAGGTTTATTAGGTTTTATGGTGTTACATTATATACTAAACTTCCTATTAAAATTCAGTGGAAAATTAGTTGATACATCTAAAATGTCAGGTAACGATGCAAAATTAGCATTATCTAATGCCATGCAGACTAAAGTTCTAGGTATTCAAACTATGGACCTTAGTGTATTCGGAGGTATTATAGTAGGTATTGTTGTTTATTTCGTTCACAAGTGGGCAGTTAAAGTACAACTTCCACCAGTAGTTGGATTCTTCAGTGGACCACGTTTTGTACCAATCGCAACTATGGTAGTTATGGCGGCAGTAGCAAGTGGATTATTCTTCGTTTGGCCTCCAATCCAAAAAGGTATCAGTGTACTTTCTGTATTCATTCTTAAATCGGGTCCAATAGGAACGTTCTTATACGGTTTACTAGAGCGTGCTTTACTTCCATTTGGTCTTCACCACGGTCTAAACTGGCCAGTTCGTACTACAGAGTTAGGTGGAGCTTGGGAAATTGGTGGAAAACGTGTTGTTGGTACAATCAACGCTTACTTAGCATCTCTTGCTGATCCAAATATTAAACACGTCGATCCAAATATCACTCGTTTCAATGGTGGTAAATTCGTTTACTTCATGTTCGGTCTTTCTGGTGCAGCTTATGCAATGTACAAAACAGCTGACGAGAAAAAACGTAAAGTTGTAGGTTCATTATTATTCGCAGCAGCGGGTACTTCATTCTTAACAGGTATCACTGAACCAATCGAATTCACATTCTTATTCGTAGCACCAATCCTTTACATCGTGCACGCATTCTTAGCTGGTTCAGCATTATTCGTAATGCATATGTTAGGTGCCGGGGTTGCTACTCCAACAGGACACGGATTCATTAACTGGGTTATCTACGGTGTTCTTCAAGGGCCAAAAACAAAATATTGGTTAGTACCACTTGTAGGTATAGTTTACTTCTTTATCTACTATGTTGTATTCAGATTTATGATTGTTAAATTTGACCTTAAAACACCTGGTCGTGAAGATAGTGATGAAGTTCGTTTATCTAATAAAAACGAAGCTCGTGCTAAATACGGAGTTGAGATTGCAACTATAGGTAAAGAAACTAAAGAAGCTAAAGTTGAAGAAACTTCAAGTGATGAAGTTATGGAGACTGTTCCTAAAACTAAGGAAGGTATTCATAAACAAGCAGTAGCTCTTGTTAAAGCTCATGGTGGTCCAGATAATATTGAAGCAGTTGATGCATGTATTACTAGATTAAGAATTAATGTTAAAGATAAGAGCTTAGTTGATCAAAATACAATTACTAAGAAATTAGGAGCTATGGGATTTGCGGAAAGTGATATGCAAATGCAATCAATATACGGAGCTCATGCTAATGTATTAAAAATGGAAATCCAAGATATGCTTGGTATGGAGGAGTAATTCTTATGAAAAAAATCTATTTGTTACAGACTTAGATGGTACTTTTTGTTAAAAAAATTCTGTGTCAGTAGCAGAAGATGATTTAAAAGCGTACCATATCGCAAAAAAATATGGTGATTTCTCAGTTGCAACAGGAAGATCTATAACTGAAATAAAATATGTGGAAGATCAAAATAGCCTTGATGTAACACATATGATAGGTTTTAATGGAGCAATAATAACTCAAAAAGATAAAGTATTATTTGAAAAAAACATATACCAGAAAAATGTGGTAGGAGAAATTTTTGAATACTTAAAAAAATGCAAAATTAATCTTTTGATGCTTTAGATGGGAAATCAACGTATTGGGAATTTTTCAACATGAAAAAAAGTAGAAAGGCTTTGGAATATGGAACTTATTTGTAAAGAAGATCCATTCCCTTATCTAGAAAGGAAAAAAACTATATATAAAAATAAATGTTCGTCCAAAAAGCTGAAGATTTAGAAAGATTCTACACAGATATGAAGGAGAAATTTCCAGAAGTAGAAATCTTCAAATCTGGTTCAACTCGTATGGAAATAACAGCAAAAAAATATTTCTAAAAGCAAGTGGAATAGAAACGATTAAATCAGGATACGATCGTGTTATTGCTTTAGGAGATTCAGGTAATGACGTGGATATGTTTGAAAGTGCTGATATTTCGTACTGTATGGATCGTGCTCCAGAGGATGTAAAAAGATAAGGCTACTCATGTGGTTAAAGATTTTTGCGGCAGCAATAGCCCATTTTGAAAAAAACACTATAAATAAAATTAAAAGAACCGATATTAAGTTATCGGTTCTTTT
>BNJT01000432.1_pt1 | contig 99197 bp, 137 predicted proteins | sample 8540491 | NCBI WGS metagenome assembly BNJT01 (sample SAMD00202455, study PRJDB9452) | human saliva metagenome | host: Homo sapiens | reverse complement strand
GCAAATTATTTTATGCACTGCGAATTATATTTTTAAATCAGTATAGTTACTATAAAAAGGCTGCAAAGAAATATACTTTCTTTACAGCCTCTAATTATATACATCTGCCTCTGCATCATGCATCCTTTTAATCGACTCCATTATGATGATATGTGCGTATTTTTCAGCAGCCTTTACATTTTTATTCCTATGGCTTCAACTATTCTCTTATGCTCCAAGATAGAATGTTTAGCCCTCTTTCTTCAGAAAGATTGACCTTTCTTACCTTTTGAGCATAGTGATGGTAGTCCACCAAAGCTTTGATAAAACCCTGCTGCCACAGGCATGGTAGAGTATTTTATGGAAATTTATTGTCTAATTCAACTACCTGTTCAAAAATGCTCTTTTCTCTGCATGAAAATTCAGCTAAAGTATACAGACTCTTCCATTTCTTCAAGCTGTTCCTCCGTGATATGCTCACATGTCAGGCGGCACAAAGTCCTTCAAGAGTAAGATCTTATCATAAATATATCATTTACATCTTTGTCTGAAATGCCTGTGACATAAGCCCCTTTATTGGGTATAATTGTAACCAGACCCCTCAAGTTCAAGCTGTCTTAGAGCCTCTCTGACAGGAGTCCTGCTCACACCTAACTCCTTGCCTATAACCACTTCCTTAAGTTCTTCCTTGTCTTTGTACTTTTCCCAAGAAGAATATCCTCTCTGAGCCTTCCAAAAACCCTGCCCTTAAAGAATGACTATCAGCCAGTTCATAAGAATTGTCCATATTGTCCATTTTCAATCCAGACCTCCATGCATACAAAAATATAATACACCTTCAATTGCAAGCAGGCTTGCACAGGGAAAGCTGTACTTTTTACAGCGTATTAAATATTAATACACGTATCATTGTATACAATCCCGCATTTTATGTCAATAGCTAGCAGACAATCAGTTTCTGTACTTTTTAATTAAACCAGACAATGGTATTATTTTACAAATAAACGTGTTATCGTTCCAATCAAAGTCATAAGAATAGTTGAAACATATATCTCACAGGCAATTCCATTTAGTACCAGCCCGACCAAGCGATCCTATTGCTGACCTCTTAAACCCTGCCTTCCAGTCTTGCACGATAAATGTACCGGAGCCGATGATGCCAATTATAATAAAAATTACCAACCCTCACTAAGAAATACTATTCTGAAATTTGTTGCAAGAAATACTAGTATCAAATTAACGATTCCAATTCCTACACAAAACTTCTATGATGGCTTATGTTCTTCATTTTCCATTTTTATTACCCTCTTGTTTATCCCCAAATAATATATTATCTATAAGTTTATGTCAAGCAGTTAAATCTTCAAGTGAATATTCTAAGAGCTTTGGAGAGTTCAGGAAGCGTAAGCTCTACCTGATAACCTATCTTCCCTGCACTAAAGATAATTACCTCTCTCTCAGCTGCGCTTTTATCTATAAAAGGTTTTGAAAGGCTTCTTCATACCTATTGGAGAACAGCCTCCATGCACATAGCCCTGTTAAAGGCAGAAGTTCCTTTGATTTAAGCATTTCAATGCTTTTTCTCCCCCTGTCACCTTAGCTGCCTTTTTAAGGTCAAGCTCCTAGCTACAGATGACAAAGACGTAGTTTGTTCCCTGATTTGGATGATGGTTACAAGGTTTTTAAACTCATCGGCAGGATTTTGTCCCAGTATCTTAGCCACCTCGACACCATTGGTAGTAGGTGTATCTATATAAAGAGTGGCTTGTATACTTTACCTTCTTGCTATCAATACTCTCATTACATTGGTTTTTCTTCGTGTTTTGACATAATTTCATCCTTTTTAATAAAAGTACAAATAGTTAGCTAGAGTTTACCTATACGAAAGTGAACTTTTTGATATAGGCTAGCTTTGCTAACTATCTTAGACACTTACTTCAATTTCTCGCTCCAGTCAGCTTCCTTAAAGCCCACGAGCACAGCCTTTCCATCACTACTATAGGGACGCTTTACAAGCATTTCCATTTGTAGAAAGTAGTTTAGCTGTTCCTCTTCACTCATCCCCGGAAGTTTGTCCTTTAACTGCATTTCCTTATAAAGCATTCCACTGGTGTTAAAGAACTTCTTAAGAGGAAGACCCTTTTCTCCCACCACTCCTTAAGCTCATCAAATGATGGATTCTCCTCCACAATATGACGCTCAGTGTATTTTACTCCCTCCTCATCAAGCCATTTCTTGGCTTTTGATACAGGTAGAGCACTTTGGATAGTATATGAATATAGTCTTTCTCCTTTGATCTTCTCATAAGAGCCTTAATCTCATCTGGGTCTGTTATGCCTAGCTGAAACTCATTTTTCAGAAACAAAAAGCATTTGGCGCTCTCCATAGCATATGCAGCCTCAACTTATCTTTCCTGATAACAAAATTTCTTGTGATACTCAAGTTGCCATACAACGCTCCTTCTAGACAAATATCACTAACTCAACTCTACCTTACACTATATTCTATTCGTTTCTCCAATTATTCAATAAAATTTTGTGAAACTACAGCTTATGCTAAAAGGAATAATCACTTTCCTTTTGTGACGATATGCCAGCTTACGTAGAAGATAGTCCTATTTCATATTTCTATATGAAACAGTTCTCTTTTACCCTTTACTGCCCCCTTCATCATACCTGATACAAGAAATTTCTTAAAATATCAGTGCAAATAGTGCAGGGCGGGTATGAGAGCCAGTATACCTGCAGCTGCTGTCATACCATAGTCTACAGTGTCTTTAGTTATAAACTCGGAGGTTACTATAGCTATAGGCTTTGTATTACTGTTTGACGCAAGAATAAGAAGTATTTGAAACTGACTCAGGTGCTTAAAAATATAATAAGCACTGCAGATGCTATGATTGGATAAGATGTCGGGATTATCACCCTTATAAAAGGTACCCATCTTGCGCATCCGTCAACCTTTGCCTTCATCCAAATCCTTTGGTATGCTGGCAAAATAATTTGAAATCAGCCATACTATCACAGGAAGATAAGAGGTCACATACACGAGGCTAAGCGTATATACATTGTTTAAGAGCTTAAGCTGCATAAACATTTTATAGATTGGTATTATCGTCGCCATTACCGGTATTGCCATTGTAACAAGCAAGCTGTTTTTAACAATATCCTTACCGATAAACTTGAAACGGCCTAGTGCAAAGAAAGCAGACAGTAAGGCCATTGGAATACAAATGATTATAGTTACCAGACTTGCATAAGCGAGTTTTTATCCCTGACAATAAAAGGCTCCCTGACTTGAGGTCAGCATCAAATAAAGTCTTGTAGTTCTTAAGGGTAGTTTCTTCAGGCAAAAATTGAGGCTCTTCCCAGCACCATATGAATCAGGCGTAACCGAGATAATAAATGTCCATATAAACGGACCTGCATAAAATACCAAAAACAAAATCAGAGCCATACTGTATAGGATTTTTGTTAATTATTTTCACTAGAATTCCACCTCCCTATTAAGGCTTTTTATGTATACAAAGCCCAGAATTCCTACAAATACCATAATTATGTAAGTATATGCACTTCCCTTTCCAAATTCAAGAAGTTAAATGTAATCAAATAGCTTTCTATCAGCATACTCTTACCCATGTCTGAATACCCACTGAGGCCACTATTTCATCAAATACGTTAATTGCACTTATCGAAGTCTGAGTTATACCAACGGCCAGGAAAAGGCAGCATCAGAGTGTGTTATTATCTTCTTAAACACCATAAAAGTGACCTCGCACCATCTATTTTGGCGGCTTCTATTAGGTTCTCTGATATAGACTGTCTGCCCGCAAAGGCAGATAAGAGTCATAAACGGAATAAGCCTGTATGAAACAACTATTGAAACAATGAATAACAAAGCTGTGCGGTTGTCAAGCCAACTGATAGGTGTGTGTATCAGATGTAAATTAAGCAGAAGTTTATTTAAAGCCGTAACCTGAATAAAATACAAAACTTCCACAAAAGAGCATTGACAAAAAGGCGGAATAGCCCAAGGTACTATAGCGATAGCGAGTAAAACTCCTGAAAAATCTTACCCTTAATGTTTAGGAATAATGCTACCAGAATGGATACTATCGTAGTAAATATCACAACTGCGACAAGTATGAAATAACGTATTTTTACACTCTGCAAAAATGATTCTGAACTAAGTATATTGATATAGTTCTTAAACCCTATGAACCTGATGTCATTTGACTTACTTAGCTTCCATTTTTTTCAAACTGTAAGAAAAATGTCGCTGCAATAGGATAGATTACAAGCACAAGCATAATTATGATCATTAGGGATGCTAAGAGAGTGTAAGCAAATTTTTCTCTTTTCATTTTATATCCTCTTTCAAAAAGGCGGGTGATATGACACCCGCTCATAAACTAAACTATTTATTTTCTTCAATAAGTTCCTTTAATCTTTTTATCCATCTGTGTAAATGCCTCGTCTACGCTAAGATTACCAAGTACCATACCATTTACCGCATTGTATATAGCATTGCTCATCTCATTATAGTACACAGGCACACCATTAGGGAACGGTGATGCAATAAGCTTAGCCTGTTCAATCATTGCACCTGCATTGGTTATTTTACCTTCTATTGACAAAGCTTTTCAAGAACTGAGTTTCTGGTAGGAAGATTGCCAAGTTCTTCGTTTAACTTTTTCCTGAAGTTTTCGCTGATGTGTACCAGTCTATAAACTTTCTTTCGCTTCCTTTATTCTTTGAGAAACTTAGATTATTCCAAGTGCCTCAGGTAGTGCCATAGTATGCTTTGCATTTCCTGTTTTTACCAGGCATTAAAATTGATGTAACCTCTCCTACAACCTTTACTCTTTCTCAGGGTTCTGAACATTTGAGATATATGATGTAGGACCTGTTAAGAAGCTTGCAGTTCCATCTGTAAGTCTTGCATAGGTCTTCTTGCCGTCAGTAGTCTTGTCTGCAGGATCAATAAGGTCTTCTTTTTATAAGCTTGTTATAAAAATTAAGTGCATCCTTTAACGAGGCCTCATTCAGGTACCATCCTCATTAAATACTATGTCATTCATAGTGTAAAGCAGTCCAGATAAGCCCTGTACTTGCCTTTTCTTCCGCTGTAAGCACCAATGGATAAGGATGCTCTACTATCCTGCTTTCTTGATAGCTTTGACGTCATTATATACCTCATCATAGGTCTTTGGAGCAGATTTTTATTCCTGCTTTTTCAAAATGCTTTGTGTTGTAATAAGCGATTCTGATAGTCATTGGAGTAAGGCAAAGCAAGTACCTTGTCACCCTAAAGAAAATGTTGATATTGTCGGCATATCTGCCTTCAATGCATCATCCACCTCAAGTGGCTCTAGCCAGTCAGCTGCACCAAATTCTCCTACCCAAGACCAGTCTACTTCAACAACATCAGCACTTGCTTCTCCACCGACTTGCTGCAATAGATATCTTGTCCCTTATTGCATCCCAGTCAACCTTGTTGATGTTTACTGTTATTCCTGTGCTATCAGTGAACTCCTTTAACAAGCTATCTGATGGAACAGCCCATTCGGGAACCATAACATTAAGAGGCTCACTGTTGCTGTTTGAGGTATTGAGGTACTCTGGCTCTTTGCACCTGACGCCTTCTGCACTTGACGCGCTGCACTGACGCGCTTCGCCTGACGCCTGGTGTCAGCCTCCTAGCTGTAGACCCACTTTTTACACTTGAAGTGGTCTTACCACACTACAGGCACAAAGCACTAAAGCTGATAAAACCGCAATTCCTGTTGTTCTTAAAACTTCTTTTTCATTTTCCTTTCTCCTTAGAATAATATTTAAGTAATCACTAATTAATGATTTTTCCAATTAATTGAGTGAAACATCAAAAATTATATCAAAGTGATTTTTCTATTTCCAGCATATTATAGTAACTTGATATTGTGATTTGTTATAGATCTGATTATTTATAGTTTTTTTATCTATCAGCAAGCATTTTATGAACCTTATCCCTGAGTACCGGCACGACCTCTCCCTCAAACCAAGGGTTTTGCTTTCTGCCAGCGAAAGTTAAGCGGGCTTGGATGGACTATAGGGAAATACTCAGGAAGATATTCTTTATAGCTTCTCACTGTCTCTGTAAGGTTCTCCTTCATCCCCTTGTCGAGTAATACTTCATTGAGTATGAACCGATTAGAATGGTAAGCTTTATATCCGGATGAGGTCAAGTATATCCTTATGATATTCCTTAGCTATAAAGCTTCTAGGTGGCAAGTCTCCAGTCTTTCCTTTTCCCGGATAATAAAAGTCCATAGGCAGGATTGCAATTTTCCTCAGAATAAAAGGTATCTCTGTCCATGCCCATCCACTGCACTAGTTTTTCACCTGACTTGTCATTAAAGGAATAAAGGCTCTCCTCTACGCTTCTTACCGGGTGCCTGTCCTATAATAAGGATTTGTGCTTTGGGGCTTACCTGAAAAATAGGTGGTATGCCCTCTCTGTATAACTTTTTGTTCCTTGAATCTTCTTTTAGCTTTTTTTAATAGTTTTATCGAATTTTTGTCATTCATTACTTTTCCTCCAAATAATAGTTAAAAATCATACCATTGTTATCCGTTCATTCCCCCACATTCAACTCCATATTCACTATCTACCTCCATACAGGCCAAAATGTCCCATTAAATAATCCGGGGGCAGCATCTAAATCCAGCATAAAATCTGTTTCTCTCCCTTTTTACATAAATTGTAACATTATTTTACAAAAAGTGATTCGATAAAATCTTTCTCTGTAATCTCTCTGTCTGCAGCAAAATCACCACTTTTAATCATATCATTAATATTTTTCTATAAAATAGTCATTTTCTTCCATAAATGTATCTATTATCTTACTTTTGTTTTTATTTAGTCAGTTAATCTTTTTCAAAACGATATCGTCTACATCTTTCTCATTAGCTTTTTATCTCCAGAAAAAATATCTGTTTCTTTTTCCCATACATCCATCTTGCCAATATAATACCCAATATCATCTAAAACAAACTCTTTGTTACCTATAATTATTTTATCCCCCATATTTTCCTCCCTAGCCAGTTGTGACTCCATAGATACATCAATGTTTTCAGGTAATCTGCCACAGAACTTAAATACAATGTTTAATGCGTCAACTACGAAATCTCTTGGGTCTGTTGATGTAACATCACCATTGTCTTGCAGTCCTTACATATTTCAATGTAAGCATTACCCTCCATTCCATCAAGTACTGTATCCCATTGTATCTGCGCAAGGTACTTCATAGGCTTGCCACAGTCAGGGCACATCTTTATCTCACAGTCCTGTATCCAAGCCGCAAAGCCACCGATAGAGGAACCGCGTCCCAATCAGCCGCAAATCTAAGTGGAACAGGTTTTATCACCTAAAACAAAGGTATTGGAGGTCAGTTCCTCTATACCGCTTTCACCTAGATAATCCTCTTCCTCACTGGTATCTTCTCCGACTATAGCCTCACTCTCACCATTTACGGTATATCTGCAATAGTCTCCCTCTGAAAATGTAAAGCAGTTAGGACAGCATTTTGCCTTGATAACACCATCAATCCCAATAAAATCAAGCCTTTCATCCCTGCCGTCAATCTCCATCAGATTTACAATAGCACAGCCACATTTATGGCATTTTTTCATCAGTCTTAACACCGATTTTTACAGGGCTTTTCTTTTTCTCTTCCAAGTTTCCCTTAACCATAGGATAGCATTTATTAAAATTAGTTTCAATAAAATTTCCTTCTTTATCATAGGTCCAACCACCATAGGTGGCATAAAAGGATGGATTTACATAACTTCTGTCTCCACTTCCTTGGCTGTCTTTCAAGCTCTAAAAATGTCTTGAAAACCTCTTCTCCACCTGCTATAGCAAGGCATAAAAGTAAGTCTCCTGCCAGTCCTGACTGTATGTCATCTTTCTTTATAAGCTCTAACATAGACTTAACTACTTCTTTTGGTGCATCCTTATATATTTCTTGAGGATAGAAAACCTCGTTCTTAAATGCTGTTTCTGCTATCTTGGCAGTATTTATATCCCTATAATCCAACAGTTTTTATAAAAGATTTCATAACTTTCATCCAACTTTTTCGCAGTTTCTATCTCTTTACAAATCTCATCTATTTTAGCCGCTATTTCATCTTCATTAAGAGCCAATATTTCATTCTTCTTGTTTTCAGCCCTGCAACTAACACAGATTCCATCAAAGTATATTTCTCTGCCACATTGGTGGCAATGCTGCAGTTTATTCTCCATTTTATTACCCCTTTTATTTTTATCGTATTTCAGTTAATCCCATTTCTGAAGATATGCTTTTTAACATAAATGCACAAAAATACGGAAATGTGTATATATTATTAGCAACCCCACATTGAAATCTCCCAGTTTAATGCCGTGTTTTATGTCTGCGTACCTATCACTTTTTATTAAGGCAGTTAGGGATTTTTGAACTGTCATTATTGGATTTAACTTCTACTGGAATTAGTTCATTTGACCTTACAAAAATCCTCTTCCAATGTAGAATTATCTTTCTTGTAGTAGAACAATCCTAGTCCCTGCTTTACAAAAAGCTTCTGCAACAAAGTTCCTCATAAAGCGCCCTTTATACTCCAAGATTCTTAGTTTACCCTCAAATCCTCCTGTGCCTCTTCATCAAGAGCAGAAATCAGCAAAGCCTGTATCAGGATAATATAACTTGTACTTACTGTTGTCTACATTTTCCCTTTAGAGGCAATTCAGGATAGTTTAAGCAGTTACACTCTGTAACTACACCTGCATCAATAAGCCATTCTATACATCCTCGTATATTCCCTCGACCTTGCTTTCTTATCAATTATACTAAATTGAAATTTCTTATTTTCTTTTTGCAAGCTGTGCCGGAATAACTTCTGTATACACTTATAATCTTTGCCTGATCTGAGTCCTTTTCAGCATATTTTCTCACATCCTCCTCATAGTCCAATCTAATCTGTCCTTGAATCTCAAGCGACTGCAGAAAAGTGCCTGTCTTAATATATCCCTTTATTACATCAGGCATTCCGCCGAGGACACAGTAATCAAGAAATAGTGATTTATACCGAAACTTCGTCTCGCTTAATGGTGTAAGGCTAATCATATGTTCTAATATACTATTTATTGCCGTATCTTCATAGCCTTTTTGCCCACAAGAACTCTTCAAAGTCCATTGAAAACATTTCATAATCTGTTTTACTGCCAACGCTATTACTATGTATCTTCTTGTAGTTTATCCCAAGCATCGAACCACTACAAATCATCGTATTTTCCATACAGGTTAAAGGTTTTAAAGTGGTTGCAATATCAGGTATTCCTGAATTTCATCAAAGACAATCAAAGTTTTATCCGGGATAAATTTTGTGCTTGGATTTATTAGGGTAATGTACTACTGTCTCTACATCATATCCATCGTTAACTATGGTAGTATATTTCTTATCTAACACAAAGTTTATATACACCACATTCTCGTAGTTTTTCATGTTGCAAAATGTAATATCGATTCTGTTTTACCTATCTGCCTTGCCCCTTTTATTATTAGAGGCTTGCGTGAGTGATTGTTCTTCCAATCCGCTAAGAATTCATCTATTTTTCGCTTAAAATACTACTATTCTCACCTCCCACTAAGAGTCTATCACATTTGTATGAGGCTTTTCAACAGAGTTTATCACATTTATGAGGGCTGTTTCTTTTAATCTCCCACATTTTATGAGGTGTTTTTATTATTTTCTCACATTTTCATGAAAAATCAATTCTTATTTTAACGGTTCATCCATTAAAGGCTCCTACTTTGTTTTATAGGAATCTTTTAGATATTTTTCTATCAAGTAAAAAGCCCCCGCAACTCTTCGTTACAGGGAACAAATTAATCCATATCAAAAACCGCATAAGTTTTTATCTGAGGTTGTCGCAAAAGTTTCCAAGTACATTATGTAAACTCGAGTGCTACCAGTGTAGCTAGTATCTGTGTTATAATGCTCATATTACCTCCATATTAATATCACCACAATATACGATAAGAAAAATAACGGCAATAAGCAAAAGCAGATAAAAACCCGCAAACATCCACTTCATCTTTACACAAAGAGCAATGTACTCTCTTATGAAGGCTGACGGCGAGTCGTAGAGAGGCTGTTGAGCAACCCAGCCCATCTCCCTTTAATCCTATCTTTTTAGCATAGGTACTTGTTCTAAATACTATGGTAATCATTGGTAACAAAGAAAAAGTAGGATTAGAGACTAAAACTCTCTCTATTTTTCTTAGAAAGAGAAGATTTTCATAAGTCGTCTTAGACTCTTCTTCAAAGCAAAAATAGCTCCTCTTGGCACATCTGTCTCTTCCATCAGATAATTCAGTATAGCCTGCGCTTCGGATATCTTCTCATCTATACCTTTCCGCCGCTTGCTATTAACTTCACATCAGGATTTTTGACTTCTTAAATGCTTTGTACTGCCTTATCTCATCCGCCTCTTTAAGAGTGGAGTTACTCTTTCACCATTTATCAAACCTGCACCATGAATAATGATAAAGTCATAGTGTTTCCTCTTAGGAATAAAGTTATAAAGTAAGGAATAAAGCAAAAACCTGCAAAAAGCAAAAGCCAAAAATCAAATATGAATATATAAAAACCAGAAAAATGTTAAACCAAGGTTTGTTATACAGGTTGTATACTAACTCCATAGGCGCGAATAAACATTACCACAAAAACAAAATGATGAGAATACCCATTGCAAACGACAGGAAGTTCACCTTAGACTTCCACTCTTCGCTTTAGCAGTATAAACCCGTTGTATACAAGGAAAAATTCCCTAAAGTAATATAAGAAATGGAATACCTAAAAATCCGGCAAGCATCGTAAGTAGTAAAGCATTCATCATATCATTATCAAATAGTATCTGAGTAACGATATATTGAAAATACCAGCCCTACAATAAGAAGGTACGGATTCCAAAGGCTTCTATTGATCCCTGAGCATTGAAAAGACAAATACTAAAAGGATAACTCCCGTTATAATGTATAACATAAGTACCTCGATAATTCTTAAATGTAATTATAAAAGCAGTCAAAAATGTCAAAAATCCAAGTATAACACCTGTTGCATTAGGTATAATAAGAATAATATCCTTTTTAGGCTCCTTAGTCCATCCATATATTACCCAAAGCAGACAGGAAGCCGCCGCCATCAGTGGCTGTAAAGGCTGCATGCTTTGTTGCCGTTTAAAGTTCGCTGTAATCTGTGGTATATAAGCTATAAAAACAAAAACTCCATAAATGCACCAATTGATCACCAAAAGTATTAATCTTCTGTTTCAATGTCATAGTAATTTCCTCCTTTGTGTTTGCAATTTTAATATTATGGTATCACACAATTTTAGTTGCTTGTCAAGGAACCATTAATTTGGCATAAATTACTAAAAGTACATTTTTCATAATATTTTTACAAAAACATAGGTAGTATTGGTAAAAACATCCATTTAATCTTATGTATTCATCTTCTCTTCAAATATACCTGTTATAATCTTACGAAGTTCCTCCCTTTCCTTTTCGGAAGTTCTCCACTTTGTTTTGCTACTGCGTAAAGCTCAGGAGTGATTAGCTATCCTCTCAATTGTCTTTGTGGTTGCTCTTGCCACAAAAGAAAGGTATTCTTTTTAATCCATTCTTTAGGTACAAGCGCCAAGAATCTTATTAAGCTGCCTCCTTGTCACTTATTTCGGCAGTGCTAAGTCCATCTCTAATCTGTTTTTGTTCAATTTCAGTAAAATCTTTAATCTCCATTATTCTCTCCTATCGAGTCATTTTATTCTGATATTATTATAATAATACTTTATATATCTCATTATACAAGGATAATATTCATCAACTATTTAGTAGTTTCCACTTATAGAGTGCTACTACTGATTTATTAATATAGAGGAATTCAGTGTTATTTTTGTGAACTCATCATATCCATTTACAAATAAATATTAATCAATTATTATAAAGAAAAAGAAGGTGAGCTATGAACAGAATCGACATTTTCACAATCCATTTCTCAACAAAGGTACAGCGTTTACCTATGGAAGAACGCAAAGAACTGGGGCTGATAGGTCTTTTACCACCTATGTTCAAACCATTGAGGAACAGGCTGCACAAACTTATGCACAGTTTCAAACCAAGGTAAATAACTTGGAGAGCGCCTCTTTCTTATGGAAATTTTTAATACCAACCGCACTCTTTTTACTATCTGTTTTCAAAACATCTTGAAAGAATTTAACTCCCATTGTTTACGATCCAGCAGTTGCAGAAACTATTACCGGCTACAGCGATCTTTCGTAGATACTCAGTACGCTGGCTATCTGGATATAATCATCCTGAAGATATCGAAGAGGCACTTAAAAATGCTGCCGGTGATCGTGAAATACGCCTAATTGTAGTAACAGATGCTGAAGAAAATCCTAGGTATAGGCGACTGCGGGAACTAACGGTGTAGATATCTCAGTGGGTAAACTCGATGGTATACAGCGGTGCAGCAGGCATAGATCCATCTTTGGTTTTACCATTGGTTATAGATGCTGGTACCAACCGCAAGGAGCTTCGTGACAACCTAAATTATCTTTTGGCAATCGTCACGAAAGAGTTCGTGGAGACCGCTACTATGACTTGCATAGAAGTTTGTAGAAACAGCAGGCGGCTCTATTTCCTAGACTCTATCTTCATTGGGAAGATTTTGGTACAGTCTAATGCAGCCAATATTCTTGAAAAATACCGCAAGAAAATCCCTACATTTAACGATGATATTCAGGGGAACAGGTATAGTAACTCTTGGCGGAATCCTTGGCGCGAATGGCTATTACCGGCTACAAACTAACCGACCAGGTTTTACCTCTGCTTTGGTGGCGGAACAGCCGGTGCCGGGAATTGCTTCCGTGTACACCGTGAAATGGTTAATAAGGGCTTTCTGAGGAAGAAAGCTTATCAGCGTTTCTTTTTATGGTAGATAAGCAGGGACTTCTATTTGATGATATGGACGATCAACCAATGAGCAGAAGCCATTTTGCTAAAAACGCTCCGATTATCCAAATGCGAGACAAGCTTACAAGTCTTCTTGAAGTTATTAAGACTGTTAAGCCTACGATTTTTAGTTGGAACCTCAACCGCTCCAAATACCTTTTACAAAAGAGGTAGTTGAAGCAATGTGTACAAACACAGACGCCTATTATATTCCATTGTCAAACCCAACCAAAAGCTTATAGAAGCAAGTGCCAAAAGATCTGTACCTGGTCGGATGGTAAGGCATTTGTAGCCACAGGCATTCCTTCCGGCACAATTTCTTATAAGGGTTGACTATGTCATCGGTCAGGCAAATAATGCCCTTATTTATCCGGGACTGGGTCTTGCATGTTGGCTTCGAAGCAAGTCTCTAACCGATGAAATGATTGGTGCCGCCGCACTATCGTTAAGCGGAATCATTGATATTACTAAGCCTGGCGCACCTGTACTCCCCACCTTTTTGAATATGTTGCAGATGTTTCTATTAAGGTGGCTGAAGCAATAGCAAACAGCTAAAGAACAGGGTCTTGCATGTGCTAAAAGAAACCAATATGGATAAAGCTGTCCATGATTTAAAATGGTATCCAAAATATAAATAATCATTAGCCAAAGCTTTATTAACTGTATAAGGTGTATGAAACCCGATACGTATTTCTGTTTTATACACCTTTGTGTACTCGTTATCTAATTTAAAGAGTATTTCATAATAGTATTAGTTTAGCAGAAACAGCACATAGTGTTAGGAAAGGTAGTTATGTTTTGCTATTCTTATATTAACCAGCAAAAGGAATTTTGCCAACCGCAGAGTTTTAATACTTTTATAGTACAATCAGCTACCCCTGCCCTTGCAGTTCTTCCAATTCTTGCGAAGCCATAATTGACGGTGACGTTGAGTTTTCTACTAAATGTAGTAACTCTTAGCACTATACTCTTTATTATTGTAGTTCCACTAGTAGTCACTTTACTAGGATAGATTGGAGATAAACTTGCATTTTTTCAAGTTTAGGGTATTGATTATAAACTTTTCTATAAAGAACATTGTCTTAAAATAATTATTGCTTTTATAAATCATTTAAACTACGATATAATTCTAAATAAAAGCTGAAAAGGAGCACACATGACTGACTAATATTAAGCAAAATGATGATATATCCTCAGAGGTTATGGAAACCACTAAGAAAAAGCCGGAGCGTATTCGCCCTATCATTTTCTTTATAATAATTGCATTTTTTTATTCAGCGCATTCGATGTCAGACTGAAGATAGTAGAATATACGATTACCTCAGATAAAATTACAAATCCCATAAAAATTGCTCTTGTGACGGATTTACACTCCTGCAAATACGGGAAAAATCAGAAAACTTTAATAGATGCTGTGGTTAAGCAAAACCCTGATATAGTTCTCCTTGGTGGGGATATTTTGATGACAAAATTCCTGATGAAAATACAGAGTTATTTTTAGCCGGGAATAGCAGGGAAATATCCTTGTTACTATGTTGCCGGCAATCACGAGTACTGGAGCCGCCGTGTTGACGAAATGCTTGATACTCTAAGAAAGTATAATGTTACCATTTTAGACGGAAAAAGCAAAACCGTAGAAGTTAACAATCAGAAAATAAGCATTAGCGGCATTGATGATCCTGATGCAAAATCTCTATACCGGCAAGGTAAGGGTATTTATGCTCAGCTGATGAAATAAACCAAATAAAGGACGATAGCCTGTTTACTACTCTTACTTGCTCATCGCCCTTCGTATGTGAATAAATATCTGGATTACAATTTTGACCTTGTACTCTCAGGGGCACGCTCATGGCGGTCAGTGGAGAATACCTTTTTCTTCTTAACGGCGTATTCGCTCCTGATGAGGGCTTACTTCCTAAGTATGCAGGCGGGCAATACGATTTTCCTAACGGTAAAAATGATAGTAGCCGCGGTCTTTGCAAGAGAAAGCACTAGAGTTCCAAGAATATTTAACCGTCCTGAATTGGTAATTGTTAACTTAGAACCTCTAAGCTAAGTCAATTATACTCAAAGTTAATGCCCTATAAGGTAAAGTTGCAGCAATATAAGTACAGTATCAAAAGAAATCTCCTTTATCATAAAAGCTAGGAGCAGATACCGAAAATTCAGTTCTGCCTTTTTAGTATTCTACTCTACCAGCTTTCCATTATCCATTACAAATGGCTTTGCAAGACCCTCACCTGTATAATCAGCGTATTTTACCCTGAAGATACTTGTAGCATTCTTCTTTTGTCATGCAAACTTAATAGCCTGATAAGGCTCTTCAAAGGTTAACTTTTCCACAAATAAATATCCGCCTTTGTAGGCACCATAACTCCTATGATACCTACGAAGAGATACTCTCCGTCAAGGTTGTCGTGCAGTACTACAGAAAGCATTCTCGCATTTTTCATCAAACTTGACTTTTTGAAAAGTATTTTTCCATATTTTTAGCGTGAACCTAACATCTTCAGTAGCCTCAGTCTTCACTCTTGAGAACAGTACATTGAAAAGCCTCCTTGTCCTTCTTATCAAAGAGCTTTCCCTTGTCTATCGAGTCATTGTCTAGAAATAATAGCTCTCCATCACTTTTTATACTTGGAACTTTTATGTTATTCTTTAGTAAAAAGAAGGTGTTAAGCCTGCAGTTTGTTCCAACAAAAATCGCACTTCTTTTTCTTTCAGAGGTTGCTTATTTTCTCTACATCATACTCTGTTTTACCAAACTTCGTAAAATCTCCCTGAAGTCCAACGCTCCCAACTATCTCATTGTACTCGTTTACCTGCTTAATGTAGTAGTCGACACTATCCTTGTTTAGGTAGGCTGAAAGTGCCTCCCTGACTTCCTCAGCACTCAACTTTGTTTGCCATATTTGAGTAGACCGTCTCAGCGTTTGTTTCCTCAGCGGACGTTACTTTTGATACCCTCTTTGGAAGCGTCTTTGCTGACTTCTTGTGAAGATACTTTAGAAACCTCCTTGGGAGCTTCTTTAGATGCATTTTTGCGATACTTCCTTCGCTATTTCTTTTTGATACCCTTTAGATGCCTCTTTATTCTCCCTGTTTACTGCCACAGGCTGTTACTCCAAAATGCAAGCAAAGGCACAGACGCAGAGTGCAGTAATTTTTCTTATATTTTCTCATAATTTTCTCCTTTCAACCGGTAAATCTGTGTTTCGTTAAGTGTTCACATTTCATCATAAGTACTAAGTTCAGCTGTCGCCAAGGACGGCTCGGATTGCACAGCACTAGCACCTACGGTGCGTCACTAAGTGCTTAGATGCCGCTCCACCTAAAGGTACTAGCACCTGCAGTAGTCGTCACTAAACCTCAGTTCAGCCTTGACGCGCTTTGCCGTTAAGTGTCACATTTCATCATAAGTACTAAGTTCAGCGCTTCGCCAAGGGCAGCTCGGCTTCACTAAGTGCTTAGATACCGTCTCACTAAACTCAGTCTGCGCCTTTACGGCTTGACTTCGCTTAAGTGTTCACATTATATCACAACGCTACTTACCAATAGAATAGGGTCGGAAAATTTAAGAAAATCATTTGGGTTTTGTAATAATGAAGTATATAAAATTTAATATTCCTTTTTCCATAATTCTTATGGATATCTTTAAGCAAATTACGATGATTATTAGTCCCACCAGTATTAAGCCACTATACATCAGTCAGGGAAAAGTTCTTTGGAAACTCTCTCTGCGCTTTAGTAAATAAACCTGATGTTTCTTTAAGCATTGAAAATATGACAAAGACTACAAAAATATGTTATTAGCATTATAAGCCTACTCTTTTTCAGCACCAAATTTTAACATAAAAAGGCGGTTGAATCGCTGACATAAAAATGCTTGATATCAAGTAACAATTGAACTCAATACTATAATTTCAAATCTTACTTTCCCATTTATACTTAGCAAGGTAAATACCTAATCCCCCAAAGCAATCCAAAACAAAGGCAAAAATAATTTACTAAGCACAAAACTGCTTCTCTTAGTGGCAACGAAAATGCAGGATTGCTCAAACTTTGAATTTGTATCATATCGAATACTGTGCTGTTAAAATGAGAGGCATTACTGTACAAATAAAGAGGTATCATAACAATAGATTTTTCATATGATCAAAAATACAATAGCAAAGCAGATTACAAGCGTGGACATTAATGTCTTTTTCATAGCAGCTATCTCTTTTAATATCAGTGCAGTCATTATCTTCTCTCCTTTCACAAAATATATCATAATATCTTCAATAGATGGCTTTTGTAACTTGATTCCATCTGGCACGAGCTTCCTCTTCACAAGCAGCTCCTGTCCAAAGGAATGCACTCTTCTTCCACTATTGCTGCTTCATCTATATTATTTACTTCTTCATTTTGACAGTGTACATATACCGTAATTCTCCTTCAAATCATCCTTCGTTTCAAAAAGTATCTTACCAAAATTAATAAAGCTAATATAGTCTGCAACCTTCTTTCCAAATCAGAGTATGTGTGAAGAGATAAGGGATTGTATGATTTTCATCCTGCATAAAATCAAGAAGTAAATCAATATCTCTTCTCTTACAATCGGATCTAAAACCACTGGTAGCCTCATCCAATATCAATAGTTCTGCATTGTGTGATAGGGCAATAGCCATCGATAATTTCATTTTCATACCACGAGAATAATTATTTATAACTTGTTTTCTCAGGAAAATCAAATTTAATCTTTAATTTATTAAAGCACTCTTTATCCCACTTTTCGTATATATTCGTAAACAGAACTTCTCTATATCAGTAATATTCATTTCCCGGGGAAATAGTAAGTCATCAAAGACCACTCCCAGCCTGTCTTTAAGTGCGATACTATCGGTATTATCTTCTCCCAATACTCTTATTTCGCCTGAATCCTTATGAAGCAGTCCTAACAAAAGAGCTTGACAGTTGTACCTTTTACCTGCACCATTTTGACCTATATATCCCACTATAGTTCCCTTAGGTATACAAAAATCTATAGGTCCAGGTGTAAACCCATCAAACTTTTTACCAAATTTTTAATTTTCAATAGCATAATCACTCATATCGTCCCTCCACATAGTCCTTTAACATCTGAGTCAGTTCATCGCCTGATATTCCTGCAATTTCGGAGAGTTTTACTATCTCTTGCAACTGTTCTTCAATACGCTTTAAGTATTCCTCACGAATCAGCTCTTTATTTTGTGCCGCAACAAAATTACCCTTTCCCTGAACTGAATTGATAAAGCCCTCAAGTTCCAGTTCATCAAAGGCTCGCTTGGCTGTAATCATCTTACTCTGAGTTCTTTTGCCAAAAACGGATTGACGGCAATTGTTCTCCTACTTTTCAAATCTCCCGAAATTATCTGCACCTTAATCTGATTCTTTGTTGCAAATAAATCGGATTATCACTTGAGTTATTAATTTGAATATTCATTTTATACCTCTTTAACTGTCATTTCTGTTATAACTGTTATTATTATACTATAACAGTTATAATTTTTCAAGTTTGCGAAAATGCCACTTTCTGTTCCTTCCCCAATGCAAAGTCAAAGGAATTTTAAAATTTCGGATTGCAAATACGCTGACAGTACGAGCTTTTTCTCTGTTTCGATAACCACTCTATTTTCTATTATAGCCACTAAGTACCTCTTGATAAGTTGTACTACAAAAGCTGCCACCCAACGAATTTTTTTATCGTCGAAGTGACAGCTTTCTGTCATATGCACACCTTTGTAATGGTGCTTTTATGTTCTTTTACTATTCAAAAATTCAACCAGCTCATAGACTGTCGTTACGGATTACTGTCTCGGCAGATCGCAGCAACCTGATCTCTGGTTAATCTCTCCACTCGTTCTTTTGCGTACTGAATAGCTTCTGGCTGGTGTTCCTGCAATTCTTCAAAAAAACATCCACACTTTTTCCGTAATTTTCCAAAATATCCATTGTTTTTCAAGATGTCAATTACCATAGCAGAATCTTTCAAATATCCATTTCGTTTTTCAAAATGGAGCAGATACCAATATTCAAATGCCGGATTGGAATATGCGATTTTGTACCATGCTCTTCGAATAGGAAATTGCAGCTTGAAGCTCAGAGTCTTTATTATCATCACAGTCAAATACACACCAAGCTGATCTCCGTCTTTCGGATAATAATCCGCTTGGGAGATCAGAGATTTTGCGTGTTTCACCAAATGTTCCGCCGCTTTTATGTTTTGATGGAATTGGGATAATATCCACCAGGCAGTTTCGTGAACGAAAATGTTTGAAATAAAGCGTCTCTGTTTTCTTTTCCTTCGCAGATGATATAAACAATCGGTTTACGCTTCCGCCGCTTAACTTTGTTCGGATCATACTCTTTTCGCATCTTGCTCATCAGGCGTCACCTCCGATAAAAGGGGATTGCACCAAATCGTCCCTGAAGATAACCCTTACGCACATTTTCTCCTTTTCTTGGAGAGAAAGATGCCAGCGAGTATAGCTCTGTTGCACAAGTCTCATCGTTTTTTTCAGCAAACCAAATCTGATCTCTACGGAAGAAATTCAAGTCAAGCAGCATTGCATCGTGTGTTGTAAAAATCAGCTGCGCTCCCTTTGTATTGACAGCCTTATCCTGCACCATTTCAATCAGCCTTTTGGTTAAAGAGGATGCAGACTATCTTCAATTTCATCAACAACTAAAAAGTGCGCCGTTTTTCAAGTGCCTGCAACCATCCTCCGATGCGGGCAAAAAGTGTTGTGTACCGACAGATTCCTGCTCCATTAAAAAGCTGAAAGTATTCTGTTGTACCGTCCTCGTTAATAATTCGATGTGTTGTCGTAATAACCGGTATTTTACCAGAGGTGTTCTTGATTGTAACATCGGTGATTCCAAGATCGGCAAGCAGCAATTCTTTTAAGATTCGAGCTTTCTTATCATCACCGCTGACAATCTGGGCAACAGTTTCTGAGGTAGCTGGCTCTTCATCCATCAGGAATGTCAACTTTTCCAGAAACCACCGATAAGCATTTTCCGTCTGAGGCAGATTCCAGTCATTAGAGGACACCAGATAGAGCTTATTGTCCGGTGTTCGGTTACTCAGAGTAACCTGCTCATTTACATTTTCACGGAACTCATACACTCCATTTTCTCTTGAAAAAATTAAGGCTTCACGTCCATTCGGCCAATGGTAAAGATACTCTTTGTAAATCTTCTTTACATCAAAAGAAAAACCGTATGTGTAACGAACTCCCTGAAAAATAAATACCATTTCAAAAGAAGTCGGAACCTTTGTTCCTCCAAACGGCTCCACGGCAACTTTTTGTCCCTTAGAAACTTTTGCAGCATTTCCCACAACCATTTCTTTCATTGTCATCATTGCATGTAATACGTTACTTTTTCCTGCTGCATTTGCACCGTAAATTGCAAGTACGGGCAGCAATGCCTTCTTTTCATCCGGATGAAGCAGATACTCATCAAATGACTTATCCTTAGAGGCAGCAAGGCTGATCACGACACTGTTTTTATTGACCTGTGATTTTTCAACTGTAAACTGAATCAGCATAATTGAATACCTCCATTCTCAGTATTCGTATTTTCTGTCACCATTATAACAGTTAAAAATGCCTTGGTCAATATTTATGACTTGTTTTTGCAGTTTTTCTGCTAAACTTATAAATAAATTCTTTCTCAGTCATACTTGAGACTCCTATTGATTCGGTCCTTTGTCTCTCGACTACTATGACCTCTGTCCACTTCTGTGTGTTCAGTATTGCTTTAGGCAATGGTTACCTCTTTCAAGGCTTATCACACAGACCTCCCTAGGTACCACACGTTTCTTCCTCTCCATCTATCTGCCTCATTTATCATGTCAGATTGCGTGTAGTTATTGGACTTTTGTCTTGTTATGCAGTCTCTTTTCATCTAATTGTATATCCTATAATCCTCCAGACAGAGTATACTGTCGGCAACCTCATTTAAGAACTCAGTATCGTGAGATACGATAAAGATAATGTTATCATCTGTTTTCATACTCTTTATCAATTCCGAAATTTTAATCATATTCTTATAGTCCATTCCACTTGTTGGCTCGTCAAAGAATATGAATCTCGAGTTTTACAAAGAACAGAAGCTATAGCGACCCTTTGCTTTTTGACCTCCTGAAAGACTCATAGGATGCCTGTCTCTTAGTTCAGTAAGACCTAGCTCTGATAGACATTCTGATCATCAGTATCCTGTCTTCAATCTCTTTTAACTCCAAAGCTTCATTTCCTCTTCGACTGAATCAGTAAATAGCTGGTGATTGACATCCTGCATTACCAGCGACGACTGCCTTAATTCTCTCCTTCCTACTAAAAGACTCTCCCTCCGAATAATATCTCACTCTTATCATTTTCTATCAAAAGCCCATGTCATAAACTACGCAGAAAGGTGGACTTACCACAACCATTCTTTCCTACGATTCCATATTTTTCCCAAAATCAAACGATACATCATCCATTTTCAAGCTCTCCCTTGTTAGCAAAAATTAAAGGAAAGTTTCTTGATTATCAGGTCTTTTTGCCACCATCGTTTTTAGGCTTATTTAAGACTGTTTTGTCTCTTGAGCGAAGTCCAAGACACGCTATCTCTGTATCCGTAACCGATAAAAAGCCCTGTGCAGTGTACTCTCTCGCTATTCTTCCGTTTTTGAATGATAATTATTCTGTCTGCTACATCCATTAGATAATAAATCCTATGCTCCGCAAGGATTAGCGTTATCCCTTTATTTTTAAGAATGATTAGCATTTCTTTTTAGGATATCAATATACTTCTCATCCAAGTTAGATGACGGGTTCATCGAGCACAATGATTTTTACAGCCGGATATATAACAGACTGCCACAGAAAAGTATCTGTTTTTCTCCTCCTGAGAGCTCAAATATGCTTCGTCCCAGTAGATACTCTATCCCAAATACATTAAGCATATCTTTCATTCGGCTTTCCATTTCTTTTTATCAAGCCCTATGTTCTCAAGATAAAACAGAAGTTCAAGAGTGGTATCCACATTGAAAAAATGTGTCTTAGGGTTTTTGAAAAACACTTGCTATCATAGAGATATTTCATAGAGTTCAAGGTTTTTAATCTCCTTTTCACCAACCTTAATACTCGCCTGATATTATCGAGCGTTTTTCATATTCAAAGGCTAAGCCGTTGATGGAGTTGATAATAGAAGACTTCCCACTTCCACTCTCTCCTGTAAGCACACACATTCTCCATCAGCTATGTTAAAGGCTTATATCGTTTAATACCTTATTCTCCCCATAAGAAAGGAATAAATTCTCTATTCTCAAACATACAAAAACCTCCGACTGCAATTGCAGCTATCAAAGATATATAAATAAAATCAATCAAATGCACTCCCACAGTTATATATCTTGTTTTCTTAATAGGATTAGCTATACATTTGGTCTCTGCTGCCTTTGCTATATCATCAGCTATGTTTGATGATATGATAAGGAGGGGAACAAGTACGTATTCTAGGTATTTAACAGGATTCTTGGTATCTATTCCCTTATCTTCATCGCCATCTTGATATTATTTCTCTCCTCTGCAAATGACGGAAAGAAGCGAAACATAACTGTTATTGGTATGGATACTGGTGCTTGGTATTTTAAGAGCATCCATGGACGAAAATGATACTTCCCACATCGGAGGTTTTTATCATATATTTCCCTGCGGAATATGGAAGATAAAACATCCTGCATACAAAAACCAAGGGAAAGAAGCATCTTCAAAAACAAGTGGAAATGTAGCAAGCACACTGAAACTTGCGCAAAAAAACAAAACTCCAAATACAAGGATGTTCTTTATCCCGTCCTTTATAAGTCCATTTATAAAGTACATTGTAGAAATGGTAAGTACTGCCGCCCATTCCAAGTAGTGGTTCATAGAATGTGCCACTCCCATACCAAGTAGAATTACCGCTATAAATTTGGTTATGGGGATTTGGATTGAGTCTGTTATTCTGATTGTAAAACATCAGGCAATACCTGCTTTCGTAAAATGTTTTTTTAAGTAGGATTTTACCAATGTACGCTCCTATAAGGCCTCCAATGAGAGCGCCTGCATAAACAAGCGCCATATGCGGATAGGGTGATAAGTTCTATCAGAGCATCCACATATTCCTTGCCCATCATCATAGATAATTCAATATACTTTTCTCTTGCCAAAAAGCATCTGCATAAGAGAACCGCAAATCCAGGTATTAAATACCATAAATGCAAGCATATTGAACTTAAGAGACTTGTATCCACCAGCTCTTCTGATCATCTCAGCTATAAACATCACCACCAGTGAGTGAAGTACAATCACATAAGTGTGTCCGCCTAGAAAGCATAATAATAGGCGAAATCATCCCAAGTATAAACAGTGCCCAAGGCTTTTTGTACCTTTGCCATAAAAAGCATAATAATTGTTCCGGTTACAATCCCCAGTACAGTAGGATATATCAGGAAGAGAATCGGTATCACTCCCATCATCCCAACACCAAACATAAACACAAAAATATATTACTGTGAATACTCCTATGGTCACCAAATCCTTTATTTTTAACTTATTATCTTTCATCTCTATCCCCTTAATAACTAAATTCTTCTGCCAAGTTAGTTTTTCAATAAGATTTTTATATACCTTTGATTGTTCTAAAAAGTTGTTTTATGAGTTCCTGCTGTTTCAACCCTGCCATCGTCAATAACAACTATTTTATCCACATTTTCTATGGACTTTAACCTATGAGAAATGATAATGACTGTCTTATTCTTTATCAGCTTATTTAGGCTATCCTGAATCTTTTTCTCATTGTCTACATCAAGGCTTGCAGATATTTCATCAAGTATAAGAATAGGTGCATCCTTAAGAAATGCCCTAGCTATCGATAACTCTCTGTCTTTCTCCACCGGATAGCTCAGTACCATTTCTCACCCACCTTGGTGTTAAAACCATCAGGCAGTTTTTCTATAAAGTCCAAGCAATTAGCAAGAGCTGCAGACCCTCTTTTACCTCTTCATCAGTTGCACTTTTCCCTACCAAGCCTTATATTTTCAAGTACACTGGTATTAAAGAGAGTCACATCCTGGAAAACGATGGATATCTTCTTAAACAAAGAATCCGTTGATATATTTTTAATGTCTTTTTCCATCTATCAGTATGCTTCCTCCGTCATAGTCATAAAGCCTCGATACTACTCCTTAGAGACAGAGGTTTTACCTGAACCTGATAGCCTCACAAGGGCATGTGACTTCACCCTGCTTTTGCTGTAAAGCTCACATCTTTAAGCACCTTAGTAGCTTTGTCATTAAGCAAAATGATACGATGGTTAAACTCTATGTCATATCTCGAAAGCTCCGCGTCTTCACCCTCCTGAAGAACTGCACTCTTAATCTCTTTAATTCGCCTTACTGCAGGCTCAATATAGGACATTTCCGTCATAGCCCTCGACAGATATATCAAAGAGTTCTTTTTACCTTTGATTGCTCCTATAATGTAGCCTATAAGGTATAGAAGGCTAATCTCACCATGAGAAAGAAGCTGTATACCCACTGCTATTACGACAGCCACGCTGATATAGGATAGGGACGATGATAGTCCTACGGCAATCATAGACAGAAGCTCAACCTTAAAAATGTGCCCTCTCACTCTCCTCCATTTTCTTATACAAGGTCTTTTTACCTTGTCCGACTGGTTGAAGCTGCTTATTTCCTGCTGTAGTTCTATGGTCTCCTGAAAAAGCTCAGAATTCTCCCTAAGAACCCCAAAAATATTTGCTGTACTCAGATACTTCCTTTGCTTAGCTAAAGGTGTAATCAGGAAGCAAAGAAGAGTAGGTATCATATGCTGCAAGTCCCATTTTCCAGTTCCCAATAAGCATCATTAGCCCCATAAGCGGGAAAGAAAATCCACATACCCACTACCTTAGGGATGGAGTGGCTCATAGCATGCTCTCATTCTCTCCACATCAGACATTATTGTTTGTGAAAGGTCTGACAAATCGTGCTTTGAAAAATACGCAAGCGGCAGGTCAGCAAGGTTCTCTGCTATACCCTTTCTTAAGTTAGCGGACTCCTTGTATGTCGCATTATAAAGACTTACATATTCTTTTCGAGAGCAGGATATACATAAGCACTAAGGTAAGCACTCCCATAACAATGTATTGTATCGTACTATATGCCTTTCCGATGACAAGTTGATTAAACAATGCCATTAAAATAAACATTGGAGCGATATTTATACAATATGTCAAAAAGCAGTATAAAGTCGACTTTGAAAGATTGGCTGCCCCCTGTTCAGATAAGGCATATCTTTTCTTATAATAGTTTTTCATTTGACACCCTCCAATCATTTGCAGTTTCATATAAGTTTAAACAGCCTACTGTATAGTCCCTGTACAGATAGTAACGAATCGTTATCTCCTCTTTCCACAATCCTGCCATTCTCCAAAACGATGATTTCATCTACATTCCTGATGCTTGTCATCCTGTGGGCTATCATTATTACAGTCTTATCCTTCATCAGGTTCTTGAAGGCTTTTTGTAATTCGTACTCATTATCCGCATCTATAGCGGCACTGGCTTCATCCATTATGACAATAGGCGAATTTTTAAGTATTGCTCTGGCTATAGCTATCCTTTGTTTTTCTCCCCTGAAAGATATACTCCCTTTGAGCCGATAATTGTATTCTCGCCATCCTTAAACTTAGCGATAATTTCATCACAGCCCTGCAAGGCTTAGAGCCTTTAATACCTCTTCTCTTCCAGCCTTTTCATCAGCAAGTGCAACATTGTCATATATCGACTTCTTAAACAGCTTACTGTCTTGAAATACGAATGAAATGCTTCGTATAATAGCTTCTTTTGAGTATTCTTCAAGTCTGTGGCCGCCTATCTTAATAGCTCCCTTATCCACCTTGTAAAATCCTGATAAAAGCTTTGCTATCGTAGACTTTCCTGAACCAGAGTGTCCCACCAGGGCATAGATTCTCTTTTCCTTAAGTGAAAATGATAAATCTTCCAGAACTTTATTATCGCCGTATGAAAAACTCACATTTTCAAATTCAATATCATAGTTGTCAAAGTCAGTTCTATCTCCGTATGAGAGCTTGTCTTCCTGCATCTTTTTGTACAGTTCTTCTAAGTGGTCAATGGCAAAGTTAGCATTATAAATATTCATGCTCGCCCACATTATCTTCATAAACGAAACCATGATTACGCCACTTAGAAAGAATATCATAATAAGCTCAACCGCCATAAACTTTGGATTTTTTTACCTCTGCAAGGAAGACGCTAAGCGGTATGCTTATAATCGCAATCAATCCTAGGAATATCAGCTGGTAGATAACATACGGCCTTTTTACAAGAAATAGAATAATCAAGGGCATACCTTGAATAATCCGTAATAGCATCGTATAAAAGCCCTTAAATGACTTTAACCTGGTACCAAATATTTTAACAACCTGCATACCTCTGATATACTCAACAGTTTCGGAACTGAGTCTGTCAAGGGCTTCCTGATACTTTTTAAGAAAAATCTTTGTTTCCCATCATCATGCACATAATTAGTCCACAAACAACCGATAATACTACAATGAGAATCCCCACTCTAATGCTTATTAAAAATGACAAGACCAGTGTAAAAAATCGGAACTAAGAAAGCTTGTGAATTGTCAGGCAGCATATGTGCCACTGCCATATGCGTCTTGGCTGCATTATCATCTATTGTTTTTCTGATATATCCTGAAGAATTCAGGTCAAAAAAATCTAAAACTTGAGTCTGTAAGCCCGTCAATTCCTCGTTTTCTAAGGTTTTGTCTCAAGGCGGAATGCCAGCTTATGTGATACAAGCCCGGATGTAAGATATAGGGGCAGCACTTACGCATAGAAAAACTACTATTTTAACCGAATACACTCCGGCATTTTTCATAGTTATCATTTACGATAACTTCATTCAAAAACAAGTATATGTAGTAATATCCATATACCATTAAAAAGGCAGATACCGCCGAGATTAATATTGCCAAATAGCCAAGCAGTTTAACCTCCGGAACATACCTGAATAATTTTTTTATAAACTCCCATTACTATTCTCCTTTCCCTGTTCAAACAAATAAACCATCATGTCCTCCAAATACCTCCTGTTCTTCTTAAAAGTTCTCCCTGGCCTCTAGGATATTAGAAGCCAGTATTAATGCGTTCTATGTAATCAGTAATAAACTGAGCTACATTAGGATTAAATAGCCATTCTAGAATCATTCTCAAATACTCCCTTAAAAGCTCTCCATAGTCTCAGTCTGTAAATCAAGCATCATAGTCTTTAATTCCGGATTTCTTTTTCCCAGCGATTAGGAACTCTACATAAAGAGGCATATAAGGGTTATCATCAATTATCTTGTCTACAAGCTGTCTTGCCATAAACTGCATTTCCTCTCCCTTTTTACATTCGCTTAAATGCTCTTTTATGACATTGTTTCTGTACTCAATTCCAAACCTCATAATATCCTTAAATATCTCATTCACACTCCCATAATAATGATATACACCCCTTTAGATAAAAGTAGTTCCAGCGATAATCTCCTCCATAGTTGCCTTTTTCCAGTCCCCTTTCGGAGATTACCTTAGCTGCTGAATTCATTATTTCTTTCTTTCTTTCAGACGCAGTAAGTCTTTTTGTAGTCAGTCATATCGTCAACCTCCATTTTATACCGACGCTATCGTCGGTAAATACATTATACAGCCGTTAGCTTCATCTAACAATATATTTATTGATAATATTTGTCATTAATAGAATGAAATTCTATTTTTGTATACTACATCTGTAGAGACCTCGTAGCGATATCTACATATTCGCACAGTGTTCTCTGAGAAATTTTCTCTCACAAAAACACCCAGGTTATTCACCTGAGTGCCGTAGAACTCTCTTTCTTCAATTCCATCACTTTGCAGTTATACCAATCTCAACCTTTTTCTTCTTTTTGACAACGTCCTTCCTGCAAGAATCTCATCTACCTCCTTTGAGGTCTCTTCTTCAGTGAAAGACCTGTATATGTGCAGATAACATCTCAAAAGACCAGTCATCACTTTTTCACCGCTTTTCTCAAAATAATCACTGTCCATTGTTATTAACTTACCGTCAGGAGAGATATGACCGCTCGCATTATACCTCCTTAGTGCAATATCAAGAGACAGCTTTAGCTTTCCTGATGAAAAATCGATTAAATAACATTTTCTATCTACTTCATTATTTCTGATTATCATTAGTTTATCAGTATTTTCATTGTATAAGTTCACATCATAAAAAGCTCTGAGGTGTCTTTTACGCACTCATCATCCATATCCCATGAAGAAAGACCTGAGGCACTGCTCCACTTTAAATATGCTGTTTTTCTTGATTCCTCTAACTGTTATTCCATCTTCCGCATTCTTGACATCTATAATCTCGCCATTAATCTCCTCTATCCTCTTGCCTATCTCAAGATTATACAAATACGCAGTTCCGGAGAGCATATTTACCGCCACTATCTTAGAATCCTCTGACAGCTTAATATTTAATACATTATCTTTTATTTCACTATAGCTCTTTATCAGTTTCAAATCTCCTACATCATATACATTTAACCCCTCTACACTATCCACTACAAAGATATTCTTTGAGTCATCAGAAAAGGTGATTACTGAAGCAGTATTATTTATCTGTATCATCCTTTTCTCATTCTTAACAAGGTCATAAAGCTTAAGTGCCTTAGGTGCAGCATCGGATATATCCTGCTTAAATATCAGGGGCATAATATCTGCCATCATTAGATATCTGGCAGAGATTTGTATTTTCTGAGAGAGAATACGTAGATGGTTCATCTACAACAATTTTTCTTCATCGTCCTTGCGTCATCATCCGACACTGACAAGTCTTTACCGTCAAAAAGCAGAAGATGTGAGCTGTCGTTTGAGCTAGCCATTATCCTTGCATTAACAGTTCCCGCCTCTACCTTTGATTTTAATTCTATTGTCTTAATAGTCTGGCTCTCGTGAGAGTTCGCCAGTATCTTACTTCCGTCTTTTAAGAAAAATAAATTCAGTTGGCACACCTCCACCATAACTAAGTCTGGATTCTACTACAGTCTTATCTCTCCAGATTGAATAATTACCATTTTTCTCCAAATCCCACCACAGTACCGGTTGCATCATTATAGGTAAAATACCTCATATTTAAGTTTGGAAAATATATTTCATCCGTAACTTCTCCACTTTTCCCCGTCTAACATATATATTTTTAGGGCTAGACTTAACTACAAGCTTATCACCATTTGTACTTTCCATAAGTAAGTTTGATTCGATGACATTATTCATTAGAAGGGCTTCTTAAATACCTTTTTACCAGTATGTCTTGAAAGCTTCAGGACTTCTGAGTTTGTAAGTAAAAGGAGATTATCGCCGTCTAGAGAGTATTTTGCAACCATATACGGCTTTTCAACTTCTGCTCCTCCAAGGCCCTTCCCTTTTTGTCTCGGTATCACCTCAAGAATCTTGCCATCAACCACATTTCTTCTTGTAAGCTGCTCTTCAGAGTTAGAGTTTAAGGCTACAAGCATTTCATTTCCATCTTTGCTTATATCAATTGAAATTATCGGTTCATTTATCACAAATTCGCCCAGTTTTTGCCAGTTAGCTGTATCATAAGTATAGAAAACTATGGCATTATTAGAATTTACGGCATAAAACAGCCTTGTTCCATCCTCAGAGAACCTTGCAAGCATCGGAACTCCCTCTATCTCAAGCTTTGCAGCCTCTTTTCCACTCGCAAAGTCATATACAATACAGGTATTGTCAAATGATGCTGATGCCAGATATTTATTATCCTTTGAAAAATCAACCATTTTTACCTGCTGGCTATGCCCTGTAAATACCTTAATAACCTCGCCATTTTCCACCTTTGCTACTGCCGTATCATTGTTCTCAAGTCCATAAGCCACATATTTCTCATCATTGCTTACCGCCATAAAGGTAAGGTTGTTTTTAGTTGAAATGGTCGTAAGCGTGGATGCACCGCTGTGGTATAAACTACTGTTTAAGATATACTCTTCATCTGCTTTTAGGGAAGAATAATACTTCATGTCCTCACTAATCATTCCCATAGCCTCTTTTGCAACCAGAACTCCCTTTAGGTAGTCCCCCTCTTTGAGGAATTCCTTAGAGGTCTTCATAAGTATATTGGCATTTGACTGTACAGCCTCTATTCTTGCCTGCTCAGCCTTTTGATAAGCATTTGCCATAAATATACCAAAGAGCAAAAATACTGCTCCCGATACTATAGATATATTTAGTATTCTCTTACTTCTTCTCTCTTTATCCCTCTGTTTAAGGTCACCAAAGGTACAGCCAAGGAGGGCTGCCATTATTCTGTACTTTTCGGTTTTAATATACTGAGGGATTCTTTTGTAAGCTCCTTAAGGCTCTGTCTGTCATTATCCTGCAGATAGGCATATCCCTTAAAATCAGCCTTTAATACCCTCTCAGGTCTTAAATCCGCTGCCAGTATCTCATACTCCGCTTCCCCATTACTACTTTCTTTTTCCTCTTAGAGCCTCAGGAAAAAGCCTCAAAAAGGCTCACCCTCTACTAACACAGGGATAATTCTCTCTTCCCCGTGTATACTCTTAAATATCTCGACCTCTTTCTTACACCACTCAGATAAAGGGGTACGCTTTGAGCAAATCACAATCAGATATCTGCTGGTTTCAAGTGCCTCTTTTATAGAGGTGCTAAGGTCTCTTGCGGCTAATTCTTCTCTGTCTCTAAACACTCTAAATGTCGGTCTTTTGCCATTTTGATAAAACTCCTTAGGAGCCTTAAAAGTCTCTATCATCTGATGAACCTGCCTAGCTATGCTTTGGTCAGGCTCCACATGTCTATAGCTTATAAAGGCTGTATACTTATATTCCTTCCCGTTATAAAAAGCTCCTGCTTCCTCCATCCTTTCAGATGAAGTGCTGTCTATATGCTCTTTTTCCATTTTATTTCTCCGTTTTAAACAAGGTAAATACCGATAACAAATCATACTCAGGATGACAGATGTCAAACTTATCACCTATGATTATGTCCCAATCATCTATGAGGCAGGGATGAGTTTTTAAGTTCTCATCCTTATTTTCTCCGTAGACAAAAATTCATTGCATAGTAGCTGTTACACCACCTTTTTATGCTCAAGTCTTGATAGAAAGTCTAGTATAGGGATTGTCACTTAAATACCGGCGAAATCTTATCTTAAACTCTTCCCAGTCTTGTTGCATAATATCCTGCAAGGCACCAAACTCTTCAAACTTTTTAGATAAATAATTCCTTATTTCATCATCTGAATTATTGAAAAATCTTTCTAAGTATTTCTTCTTTTACCTTACCATGGGTAGCAGACAGTCTTGAAGACGTCCTCTTGACATAGGAAAGTTCATTCCAATTATTTCCATTTCCCATACCTGACATTTCCACAGCTTTATTATAGCTATCATTGAAAGACTTCGCCCTTTGCATCCAGAGACTCCCTTATCATAATATCGCTTGTCATTATCTGTGAAACATCACCAAATACAAGGATATTATCGCTGTTCTTTCGGCAAACACATAGGTTAAATCAATGTTTGATACATTTCTTATTACCTTTGGAACATTGTCAAAATATCCCGACAACCTCTTAAGGTATTTAAGGCTTTTTACCACATCCTCATTCATCATAAAGATGAGAGAGATGTCTTCTCATTTTTAATCTTAACAAGGCTCTCCTGCAATGAATCTCTGCCTCTTCCAATATCTATAGCCTTTATATTTAAAAGGCGTTCTTAGTACCTTCGTCATTGGCAAGAAGCTCACGTACTCCTAGCAGTCGCTGCCTTATCCATTATACTTACCTTTGGTATTTTTCCTTCAGGCAAAGGGTCATATCATTTCGAGATATCTTAACAAAGCCCCTGTCAGTTCATTCACCCCTATAATCAGGATATGGATATTCCTAATATTCTCATTGATTTTTTCTAAAGAAATCCCATCCTCAATACGGGAGAGCCCTTCAATACTTCCATTTAAGCCCTTAATTACGCATTTATCCGACATAAGCATCCTAACAGTCAAATCCTCTGGTCAAAAATGTACGGTATCTATCTTCTTAAGAACCTCTGCCTCCTCTCGTGCGCGGGTGATGACATCTTCAATGTAAGAGGACACTGTCTTTGATTCACATTTTACATAACAGGTTATATTTCTTTTAGGCTTGATTCTTTTGATAATGTTGGCATATAGAGCATAGTTTTCAAGGTCTGTATCAGCACAGAAAAACATATATTTCACTTTGTTTATATTCACTGTACTTAGAAGCTCTCTTATCTCATATCTGCCACTGCTTTCAAAGTCTATCTGATATGTGGCTATACCCTTTTTTTCGTACTTTGCCTTCAGGTTATCATCAATAAACTGCTTGGTTATAAGTGAAATCTTGTACGAGTTTTTTTCTCATTCAAAAGGTTGGTGATTAAAGTCTCTGACATCAGGCTTTTTCAAAAAATGAGTATATGATTCCTGCTAAACTTGTTAAAAACCATGTTTTTTTATGTGAAGCAGAGTATTGGATATCTTGGTAAATACAAAGGCGGAAGTAAGAATCGGAGCCATCCATTTTGCAATTTCATAAAGAATACTTGTACCTTTTTCAGGTGATATCGGTGGGGTAAATAAAAACATTTTTAAAATGCCAAATAAAACATTCGAAATCCTAAGAAAAGGATTCTCTATACTCACACTATAGTATTCATAAAGACTCTGGAAACCAAAAACCAGAGTCATAGCAAATAGAACAAAATATATTTTTCTTGTAGTAAGTTTTATTTTCCTTCATTATACCACCCTAAACATTGTACAAATCTTATCTATTGATATACAGCACCGTCTTATCAAAGCTTTTTCATATCCTTAACACAGGTATACATCATCATTTCCCTAAGTTCTTCATTCATTCTTACCATCTTTTTAACTACACCTTCTTTACCGTCTTTTAGTAAAGGAGGGAGGATGCCCTCGTCCGACAGAAATAGCGTCTGCTCCAAGAGCCAGAGCCTTATAAGCATCATAACCTGTATCCATTCCGCAGTCTACAAAGATTTTCATTAGTGAACTACCAACAGCTTCTTTAATCTTTGGAAGAATCTCTAAAGGTGCTATGGCAAAGGAAGACTACGTATGATGATGTGATACAACTATGCCTGCACAGCCTGCGCCTCTTGCTTTTAAGTGCATCCTGTACAGAAAGCACACCCTTTACTACAAACGGGAGCTTAGAAAGGCTCACATATTCCTTTTAAGTCTTCAAAGCTAACCATTCCCATAGGGAAGCCGTCAACTACATCGTATTTTCCGTCTGTTCCCGGCACATGGTCTCATATCCACGCCAACTGCTGTACTTCCACATTCGATGGCAAATCTAATCTCTGATATGATTTTTCCCTTATCGGCAAATGGCTTGATAATGCGTACAGTATCAGGATTGTGACTTGTTATCGAACGGTAAGCCTCATCATCCTCCATGCCTACCCAGTTCAGGCAGTTCATCTCTTTTGCAGCCAGACTGTATTCCTCCATAGGAGTACGGCCATTTTCCAAGACTTTATTTAGATGTGAAAATGCAGGCGTCATTATAGGGGAAGCATACTTTTTTTCCCAAATATCTCTGTCGTAGTATCAACTTCCGTGCTGTCTATCACACGCATTTCAACGTGGATATTATCAAGAAAAGCACGATTATATACATTGGCATCCTCTGCCTTTCCACTGGTTACAGGTATTACACCCGGCTTACCCGGCCAGATATTTTTTGTCTCTTCCATATAATCTCCTTTTTAATTACTATGTATTTGTCGAAGTTAAAACTTAACTCAAGTTTCAAACATTGTTAACTTCTTAACAGATATTCTTAATCAATTATTTCAAAATAACCCTTAACAAATGCCTCATCTGCAAATGGCATCACATTGTAATTGCATTTGATGTCTAAGTTACGAAGGCAGTTGCTTATAATAAAAACTAAGAGCAACATAGACCACCAATGCTATTAATAAAAAAATAGAGAAATAAATGCCGAAACAAATTCCTCTTTTTCATCAGAATCTAAAATTTCCCTTATTTGCAATGGCACAGGGGAAGCCTGTAGGGCAATAAAAATACAAAAATTACTCCCAGAGAAAAGACAGGACTTTCCATTTTCTCAGGAAATACCAGGAAAAATGAGGCTATTATCCCACTACAAAAATATGAGTCTGATAACAGCCAGCTTGAAAAAGACTTGATAAATAACCTTTCTTAAGCCTTATGCTATAACCTAGGCTAAAAAGAATTAGTCCTGAAACAGGTGCTATTATCGCATTCATTGTATTTTCATAGATTGAACCAAAGGTACTGCTTTTGTGACAGCAGTCTCTGTAAGCCTGTCAAATTGGTAATAACTGCAAGCAGTACGTACTATTACAAATGGTGCTGAAAATTACCTTTTTACCAGCGGCAATAGCTTTAGCTCCTCTTTGCGCCTTATCTGTAAGACCGTAGGAACGAAAATAAAGTTAATTAGGATGCCCGCAAGGTCAAAGGGAATCAGATTTTAAAATATAGGATGAACCAACTATACTCAAATACAAGGGAAGAGCAACAGCCCCTCCTCGCAAGTTAAGAGTAAAAACGGAGAAATTTCTCTAATACTCCGGCAACATCCTACATACCATCTTTCCAAAGAAATAAACAAGTATCCAGACAGCTATTAAATACACTATTTCCAGGGCAATATTCCTATCAAGGGCAGAAGTTGCCACTATATGGTAAATGAGAAAAGGAAATAATATATCTAATGCGATAGTCTTTAGTCCGTTATTTTTGTTCGTGATTTATCCATCCTCTTTCTCTTGCGTATATACCTAAGAAGAGAATGAAAAATACAGGAAAAATAGTAGATATTGCTTGCATATTATCCCTCATAAATCGGATACTTCTTAGTCAGGCCTGAAACCTTAGAAAGTATCTCTTCCTTGCTGTTTTCAAAATCAGTTGCAACCTTATAGAGACAGTCTGCTATCACAGCCATATCCTCTTCCTTAAATCCTCTAGTAGTTACAGCAGGTGTACCAATACGAACTCCTGAAGTTACAAACTTTGAGCGAGGATCATTAGGAACACTGTTCTTATTCAGAGTAATGTTTACTTCATCGCAGAGGTTCTGCATATCTTTACCTGATACCCCTTCAAAAATTAGTCAAATCTACAAGCATAAGGTGGTTGTCGGTACCTGAAGAAACCAGCTTAAAGCCCCTCTTAATCAACTCGTCTGCAAGAGCTCTGGCATTTTTCACAACCTGCTCCTGGTAAGCCTTGTACTCAGGCTTAAGTGCCTCACCAAAGCATACAGCCTTAGCTGCAATTACATGTTCAAGCGGACCTCCCTGGATACCCGGGAAGACTGCCTTATTGAAGTTATACTTTTCTGCCGCTTCCGCTGTAGAAAGTATGATACCTCCCCTTGGACCACGCAATGTCTTATGAGTTGTGGATGTAACTATGTCTGCATAAGGTACAGGGCTTGGATGAACCCCTGCTGCAACAAGACCAGCTATATGAGCCATATCCACAAAAAGTACAGCTCCTACCTCATCAGCTATCTCTCTAAACTTCTTAAAGTCTATCACTCTAGGATAAGCAGATGCACCTGCAATAATCATCTTAGGCTTGTGCTCCTTTGCAAGAGAGAGGATTTCATCATAATCCAAGAAACCTCTCGTCTGTAATTCCATAAGGCACAATATTGTAAAAAAGTCCAGAAGTTCACCGGTGAGCCGTGAGTAGGGTGTCCGCCTGCATCAAGGCTCATACCCATAATGGTATCTCCCGGAGAACATACAGCCATTGTAACTGCCATATTTGCCTGAGCTCCTGAATGGTGGCTGTACATTTGGCATATTCAGCTCAAATAGCTTCTTCACTCTTTCAATAGCAAGTGATTCAATACATCTACTTCTTTACATCCGCCATAGTAGCGCTTTTCCCGGATAGCCCTCAGCATACTTATTGGTAAGAATAGTGCCCATAGTAACCATTGATGCTGTAGACAAAATATTTTCTGAAGCTATCAGCTCGATATTGTTCTGCTGCCTCTCATACTCAGCTATTATCCCTGCTCCTACCTCGGATCCATCTCACGGATGTAATTCATAATCTCTTTAACCATACTTCCTCCTCCAATTAAATGTGTTTTAGTTTACACTATATAGACCATTATATGTGTTTATAGCTGTATAGTAAATTAGGAAAAAAACTTATTACCCCTTTATAACTTAATTATCTTTAATGAGTCTTATTGTTTATCAAAAGGTATCCGTTCTCATCATATCGCGGTTTCATGCTTTTTCAACAATAATTATTTCTTATATCTTTGTCTTCTTTTACCGTACAAAATTTGTTTCCTGGTGTTCTTCCTTTTCAGGTAAACCGTACTTTTCCCTTTCAAGTGCTATACTCTTCAAGAGAAATGTTATATTTCTTGCAAGAACTCTCATTGTCTGCAACCCTCCTCATCCTGCAGAGCCTCGCCTTTGTCCGTGCCATGAGATGCTATTCCAGTACTGGCTGGATGCAACAGAGCATGCACAAATAGTGAAATACTTATTAAGCTCATCAGAGGTTGCAGACAGTCCTCCTCTTCTTGCACAGACTACACTGGCACCTACTTCATTGACTTATCAAAATGTGAACTGTAAAACAGCCCTATCAAGACAGGCTATAAGTGTCGCATTTGCAGAAGCGTAATACACTGGAGATGCCACTACCAAGCCATCTGCCGCTTCAAACTTCGGAGCTAGTTCATTTACAACATCATTAAAGACACATTTTCCTTTTTCATAACAATACCCGCAGGCTATGCAACCTCGTATATCTTTGTTTCCAATCTGAACTACTTCAGTTTCTACACCTCCTTTTCAAACACCTTTACCATCTCATCAAGGGCAATGCTTGTATTTCCCTTGACACGTGAGCTTCCATTGATAATTAAAACTTTAGGCATAATCATTCTCCTTTCGTACACTGTAAGTATATGTGTATATCATTTTCTTTACTGCCATGTCCTCCCGCTTCACAAGGCGTCTTACTTCTGAAGCTCTTTGTTTGCCTTCTCAACCTTTTAATCTGAGTAAGATAAGAGTTATTAAGAGATTAAAAATCATCGGAAGCCAAAGGTACATAACATAGAGCATATTAACACAAGACTGTGACTTAATTGTGGAGTTTTTGAACCATCATCCCTCCAAATATGCTTCTTAGGATTACACCATCCACTTATATAATCTAACATATCTCCCTATCCATTCTTTAGATAATCCATACTGTAAGCCATCGTAATATTGAAGAAATACGTTATATGTATCTCCCTTACTAATACCCATACTCATGAATTCTAACTAAAAATATCATACCCCTGCTTACCATAGTCATAGTAGTTTGCCTCTGTGATATCATTAGAAAGTTGTTTTTAACTCAGTAAATAAATGTTCAAAAATCATCCATTATATCACCCTCTAAATTCTTTTTCTAGTTGCATTTAAGTTGAAAAACTACATTTCAATTTCATCAAAAAGCCTTTAAGTTTTAAACCCCTTGACCAGTCCACAGTTCTCATGATAGCTTCGTTCTTGAAGAAATGTGTTTTCACCGTGAGGGATTATTTCGAAAGGACTTGCCCGTTTCTTTTATATCACACTATTTAATATACGCAAGACCATTAGTTTGATATATTTGCCAATATTGTACCCATATTAGAATAAAACAGCCAAGTCGCTTTTTAACTTCCCAGTCTCATAAACACTTTTTTACAACCATACATAATATCCGTTAAATCATTATGTAAGACATGATTCTTCGTGTAAGTTCATTGTTTTAAACATCATCTTCATAGATTATGCCCCGTAGCTTTTGGGTATTCTAGTAGGTAAAAGTTCATTTTTATATACCTTTAAATCTACCCCTCCGCCTCTACCACCTTAACAGTTTCTCTTATCGTTTTTACTGCAATAGCAAGCATTTGTGGGCTGTTCATTAGGTTTATGGCAGCTGTTTTTGGTTTATTGATTATTTCCTCCCTCGCGAGCAGAAGATGTAACCCTGCATTGATTGCCATATAGAATCCATATCCACTCTACCTATGTCGTAAGGAATTTCTGTTTTCAAATCTGCGGATACAAGAAGTTCTATTAAAGAACTATAATTAGTGATGTTTGATTTTTCTTTCGCTTTCAATCATTATATGGTTAAATAACACACAATCAAGCATATTCTGCGTCATACTTCCACCAGCTGTAGGAAAAACCTATAATATAGCTATAATCGCTAACTATTTTTCAATTTCTTCACGACTATACCAAAAGTTGCAGAATAAAATCAGGCTTCCTATAATATTGTTTTTATTGAGTGTAGTTATAGCGTCCTTTATTTTACCGCTTGCCACACTCAGAATAATGAAAATCATACTCTGTATTTGGTTTTTGCAATATTCACTATATATTTATCTGATTTTTCTTCTCCTTTTTAGTATAGCACTATCCAATATTTTGACGTCTAGGGCTTGATGGGATATTGGGGTTATTCATCTCTAAGCAAATGTTCAACTTGATGACCTGCTTTTTGAACACATATCCATAAGTTGTACCTATTACACCTAGACCTAAAAATACATATCTTCATTTATCCTTACTCCTTATGTTTCAATTTAGTTATTACTCTATCTGATATCATTACAAAAACATATGCCTTTATAGTAAGCCTATTCATCCTGCCTTTTCGCTTCTATTTTTCCAACCTATAATCCAAGCAATGACTAGAAGATAATTCTTCTAAAGCACCGATTAAATTAACAATTTGATGCACCTGTAGATAATGTATAAAATGATTAGTCCCAATACCTATTCCACCTAGAATAAGAGCAAGTAAAATTGATTTAAGATAAATCCAATTGTAATGCCTTATAAGCAGTAATCAATATAACTAATACCGCAATATTCCAAAAAGCCAATTTCTCTTTGCCACCTGTAGAAATGCCATAAGCAGCATTCCCTTCCCATATATTCAGGAGCGAAAATCTGAAGCAATGCTGCCCCGGATATTGCAATAATGAGAATTATAAATAGTACTCGCAAATAAGTACTCATTTTTCTGATTCATTGACTTAACCTCCTTATAATCATAGTAAATAGCTTTCTTCAATACTTGGATTTAGGCAGGAGAATGAACTTGTCCCCTCCAATAAAAACTCACTTATAAAAACCCTCATTGTTCCTTCCCTTTTTGCCCCTAAGTGACTTCTCTAGCATATCTACATACACCTCAATATCCTTGTTGCTATAAGCCCCATAATCGAACATATTCTGACTCATAATCAACAACATTTTTAACTCTCTTCAACATTGGTACACGCAAATATTCCCCTGCGCTATCCGCTCTCTTACAATATCTGAAAGAATAGGAACTGCCACTTCAACAATTTTTCTTACCAATTTTATCGTGCATTACAATATTTTCTTTTTCTTTCCAACACATCTGTTATAACAATCTCATCTTTGTTTGGCTGAAAAGCATACACGACTGAAGCCAGTTTCTGCGGTATAGGCACAGGATTCATAAGAGCTGCTTTCGCTATATTTTTCAGCTTTCTCAATCATCATTTTCAATAACTGCTTCCAATGTTGCCTCTTTACTTTCAAAATAGTAATAGTATAGTTCCCTTTGCAATACCCGCCTCAATAATGATATCGTCTACGCTTGTATTCTCATAGCCTTTTTCAATGAACATACGATATGCAATATTTAGCGATCTTGCTTTCTTCGCTCACCTTTCTTCATATTCACACTCACCCTCGACTTTAAGTCGGTTTTTATAATATAACGCCAATTTGTTTTTGTCAATATTTTTCTCGACTCTTTTAGTCGATAATAGTTATTAAAATTTTTCAACAAGCATTTACTATTTATAAATACTAGCTTAAATCAGTAATCTCCCACCCAAACTTTCACCTGAAACAAGACAATATTTTACATACAACAAAAAAGATACACACTCTCACTAATATGTGTATCTTGTGAAACTCAAAGAATTCTTGAATATAATAGCACAACGGATAAGCGCTGATAATACTTTTTACTGTAACCCCATAATCGTTAACGAACTGTCTTGTCACTCCCGAAACTTTAGCCAAAAATCGCAACAATCATCGCCTCGTCCTAAAGTCTTTGTTCTCCCCCAGAACAATTTTGGATTTAGGTTACCGTATCCTGCATCATCTCCATCGCAAAATGCCATTGTTATTTCAGGACAGCCGTAGCGTTTGCAGGTATCAAAGTATGGACAGCGAACCATATTGAAGCGTGCTTCATTACCACAGCTTTCAGGAAACTCATAGATAAATCCCGCATCTGTACCCAAAAACTTTTCTGTATTATTTTTAAGGAAGCATCTTGGCATCTTCTTTTCTAACCTAAATAGTTTTATTATCCTCTGAAGATGTGGCTCAATCTTTTGCGAGACGTTGAAAATACTCACGAATGTACCAAACAGCCTTTTCCTGTCTCAATGCCTTCCGCCAACAAGGTTTCATATACTGCAATACAAGGATAAATACGCTTATAAGTATGGGCTTTAAGAGCTTTCGAATCATTGTTGTTTTCGGCACACAACTCCTCAAGCCTTTTTGTGCATTCTTTTGATTTTTATCCGCTTTTAACTTTACCAATATCATTCTGCTGCAATATCACAAACACTTCTGATTATTTTGCTAGTCTCATCACATACCCCCAAACTAAAAATCACTATTAAAGGAGAGCAAAGCTCCAAAACCCTGCTCCTTAAATAGATAAAAATCACACCTTTTATAAAAGTTTTTCGAGTTAAATCTAATTATTAATTGTCCACCCCGATATTTCCTCTCTTGAACGCAGGAAACCCCTATATGCTTCTTTTGTTTTCAAGTTCTTTAGGACTTCCATCCTGTACTACCCTGCCATCTTTAATCGCAATGATACGATCCGCATTTTTAATAGAATTAATCACGGTGCGCCTATCATAATCACTGTTTTATTTTTAGTGAGGGCTTCTATCGCAGCAAGGATTTCGTGTTCATTCTCAGCATCAAGGGCTGCAGTTGCCTCATCCATTATGATGATTGGAGAATCTTTTAGAATTGCACGGGCAACAGAAATTCTCTGTTTTTCTCCACCAGATAGACTGCTGCCTCTTCATCAAGCACTGTATTATATCCATCAGGAAGTGCCTCGATAAACTCATCACATCTGGCAGCCTTTGCTGCTTTACGAACCTCCTCAATACCTGCACCCAGCTTTCCAAAAAGCAATATTGTATATATACTATCCTCAAATAGATATACCCTCTGAAATACCATACTGATTCGTTTCATCAGTTCATCATAGTTCACATCTCTTATATCTACTCCTCCAATTTTGATACTTCCGCTGTTTGTATCGTGAAAATCTCGGAATTAGCTCACATAAAGTAGTCTTACCCCGATCCTGATACTCTAATAATTGCAGTAAGGGAATTTTCTTTGATGGTTGCAGACACCTTATGTAATACCCTCATTGTCTCCGTAAGAAAATGTCACCTCATTAAGCTCTATGTCATTATTTTCCCATAGATTTAGGATTATCGCTCTGTCTCATTGCCTGTGTGGCTTCAACCTCTCCAACCTCCTTAAGCCCACTATCTAACAGCCCCATCATAGAGTAAAATCGATCCTGCCTGATTTAGAGAAACATATGCCATAAAACTAAATATAAGGAGAATTATTGTCTTAAAAGAGTAAAAGCTTCCTTCCTTATACATCCAAAGTGTAGAGGCAATTATCAACATTTCAAATATTGCTATTACAAGTCTGCTTAAGAACTGCGATGGCATAGATTTGTCGGTTAGACTTATATTAGCTTCCTCGCTGTCCTTAATAGCCCTCATTTTAACTGAACATTTCCTCCCTTAACGCTAAATGTTTTTGTGACTTTAATACCCCTGAACAAAGGTAAGAGTTGCCGCCGCTAAAGCGCTCTGTGCTTTTGTAAAAATGGTGCATTCTTCCTTGATAGTCTCATCTGAAAAATCCACGGTAAGAAGATAGATAACTCATGCCAACTCCTGTGATAACACCAACCTTTAACTCATAAAAACAAACGGTTATAAACGATATGGCTAATGCACTGAAAAATACCTGACACCGTAGTAATCATTGCTATTGCCGCACCGGTCTCAATGCCACTAAGAGTAGTAGTAAGTGTAGCTACAATTTTTCCCCGATGAATTGTCACTGAAGAATCCAAGCGGAAGTATCTTTTAAGAAGTTCCCCAGTCCACTCGCTTATCGGCTGTCATTAAAAATCCGACAGCCACACTGCCGGACTGTTCAAAAAAATGATGTTATAAAAGCTTCCTAGTACACATATTATGGTAAGTATAATAATATTCCTTATTGCAGTGGCTGTAGGTGTACCATTTATTATTACATCTATAACCAGCATTATTGCAATAAGCTGTGTAACCCCAATAAATGCATGATATCAAGCGACATAATCAGTGTGATGATAAAAGTTTTATGCTGATATTTACTAAATTCCCAGAGTTTTAACTGTATTTATCATATTAGTCCTCCCAAGTAGGAGTTTTTATCCCCTCTGACAGCTCCCACATCATCCTGTAATCAGAACAAAGCATCTCATCAGTTCTTCATGATGTACCCATCTGTTTAATGCGTCCGTCCTCTATATATGCTATTTGATTTGCATTCTTAATAGTCGTCAGTCTATGCGCTATAACAATCAGAGTCTTACCTCCTGCTGCTGCAGACAAAGATTTCTGAATGGACGCTTCATTTTCAGGATCAGAACTTGATGTAGCTTCATCAAGCATCATAATAGGAGCATTTTTCATCATAGCTCTTGCAATTGTAATTCTTTGCCTTTCACTATCTGAAAGGCTGCCTCACCAGAGCCAGCCATAGTCTCATAGCCATTAGGCAGTGACAAAATGAACTCGTGGCAACCTGCTTTCTTTTGCAGCCTCCTCTACCTCCTCATCGGTAGCATCATTATTCCCAAGGCGAATATTATCTCTAATTGTTTTTATCAAACAGGAAGCGTGTCCTGGTCTACAAAAGCAATTCTTTCAGTTTAGCGCCTCTGTGAATACTCCCTTATGTCACATCCCCTATGGTTATACTTCCATAATCCACATCCCAATATCCTGCAAGAAGCTTGCCGACTGTGGATTTACCACTCCTGAAAGTCCCTACTAAAAGCCGTCATACTTCCTTCTTTTTATCTTAAAAAGAAACATTATCGGCTGCCTTTTTGTTTATATTAGCTAAAGCCTTTCCCAAACCATCATTAGAGGATTTACCATAGGAAAAACTTACTCCTTTAAAACTCTATATCGTTATTGTTAAAGTCTGTTTTATCTCCTCTCTAAGTTCAGGATAATTTAATACATTCCTGATTTCCTTAGCGTAAGTGCCCATTTGAGCAACCTGGTCAATATAGGTTAAAAAGCTATCATAAGGGGTGAAAATATTCCAAAAAGACAGTATTATCAAGAGGAAAAACAAGGATGTCTTTTAGACTGCCGTCACTCCAAAAATATTAGTCCTGATATAAGAACAGGGAATATTGAAAAATGGTGCAATTGCCATACCCAAGGAGGAATACACCTGAGTTTCTCTCATCCACCCAACATTGTAGTCCGCTATGTCCTTTAATAGCCTCTACATACTTTAGATAGCTCTCCTTAGTTCTACCAAAAGTTCTTGATTACTTCAATACCACTTACAAATTCAACTATAGCCTGGTTCTATAAGCTTTTTGAGGCTTTTAGCGTACTAAAACTTCTCTTCACAACCCCTCATCATACCCATGGTGACAGAAAAGCCAAGTAATATCCATATAGTCATAACAAGAGCTACTCTCAGTCTATAAAGAACATCCATACAATAAGGAATAACGGTCCCTATAAGATTACCCGTCATCTCAGGTAACATATGAGCAAGTGTCTTTTTCCATTCCTTCCAATGTTATCAACCAGTATGGTTTTAAGCTTCCACTACCATTTACTTCAAAGTATCCAAGCGGAAAGTCTGAGCATCTTCATGGCAAAGCTATTCTAATATCTCTTAAAGTTTTGAACGCTGCCTTATGAGACAAACCAGGTGGACAAATTCATTGCAAGCCCACTACCAATTTTGCATAAAGCTAAGAAAAACTCCAAAGCTTATAATCTTACTCCAATCCGAGGGAAGAAAATAATTCTACAACTATCTTTCCTGCAAAAATATAGGTGCCTACATTAAGTAATACTGAGAGTACGCTGATAATTACAGACGAAGAATATCCACCTCTATACATGCATAAATCCCCTAGTTCCTTAAAGAATGATGCCGATTCTCTTCTAGTACACTTCTTCAGTTTTCATCCCCGTAATCTCCTTTGTACATTAAGATTTGTTTCCTAAGTTCTTAGAACAGACTAAATTAGCGAACGACTGATTTAAAATGTAGTTAGTTAATACTAACATAATACCATATCTTTTCTTAATCTTCCAAGGTTGTTTCGGAAATTGTTCATACAGTAATCAATACCATGATTTTAGAAAAATAGTAGAGGTGTTTTGCACCCTACTATGCAGAATAAAATCCTTAGCTTATTGTGTGAAAAATTATTTTTATTTTTTAAACTCTTTTAAGAACTGCTCACCTGTACCGTATTTCTCATATACATAGTCGATATCCTTATCTCCTCGACCTGAAAGATTGACAAGTATTGTACCTGAGTTCTGATTTTTAGCATGTTTAATTGCATATGCCAAAGCGTGTGAGCTCTCAATGGCTGGGATTATTCCTTCTGAAACGAGAAAGCAGGAAAAATGCCTGCACTAGCCTCATCATCAGTTACAGCTTCATATCTTACTCTTCCGCAGTCCTTCAAATATGCGTGCTCAGGTCCTACAGACGGATAATCAAGTCCGCTTGCTATAGAGTATACAGGCAGCGGTTCTCCATTTTCATCCTGTAAGAGCAAGCTTTCAAAGCCATGAAGAGTTCCCTTTTTACCAAAAGGTCATACTTGCCGCATGGTCTCCTACTCCACTTCCTCTTCCAAGTGGTTCTACACCAACAATATCAACAGGTTCAGGAAGAAATGCTTCAAACATTCTCTATGGCATTGGAGCCTCCTCAAACTGATGCACAAACAACATCAGGTAGATTGCCTGTCATTTCTTTGAACTCGATCCTTTGCTTCGATACCTACAATTGACTGAAAATCACGAACTATCATAGGAAACGGATGAGGTCCTACGGCAGAGCCTATGCAGTATATTGCATCCTTATATTCTTTAAGATATCCTTCAAATGCAGCATCCACAGCCTCTTTAAGCGTCTTAAGTCCGTGGGTTGCAGGGATTACATTGGCTCTAAGCATTTTCTCATCCTTATTACATTAGGATGCTGCTTTGCTATGTCAACTTCTCCCATGTAAATATCACATTCAAGACCAAAGATGCTGCAGCAGTTGCAAGTGCAACTCCATGCTGTCCTGCACCTGTTTCAGCTTATGAGCTTTTTCTTGCCTATAATTTGCAAGCAGGGCCTCTCCATACAGTGGTTTATCTTATGTGCACCTGTATGGTTAAGGTCTCTCTTTTAAGATAAATCTGGCATTTTTCCAAGCAATGAAGATAAGCGTTCACAATGATAAACAGGGGTAGGTCTGCCTTGAAATTCTTTTTCTGATACGTCTTAATTCATTGATAAAACGTGCATTATTGCAGATTTCTGCATAGCCTCGGTAATATCCTTAAAAGCAGGAACTAATTCAGGAGGTAATATCATCCCTCCGTATTCCCCTAAAATATCCCTTTTTCATCAGGAAAGTTCTTAAGGTAGTTAATCAAAATCACGGTAAGTTTTCATAATTACTAATTCTTTCTTAATCAAAGTGCAATGCATTAGTTAACATACTTAGCCCAAATTATTCACTGAAAAATTCTTAGTGATATCATAATTTGGGCTAATGTTAACATTCTAAAAATTTTATTGTCAAGGGATTATTAAGTCTTGTTTGTGTCAAGTACTACTAGGATATGTATCGGTCCATAGAGGGAAAACACTTCTTCCAAGCTAAAATATCCTGCCTTTCGTATTGCCTCCTTTCCTCCAACAAAAAGCGAGTACTGCGGGTGCTCCCAAGATATTTTCCTCCAGCTGCAAGCGAAATATTCTCCTCCAACGGCACATAGCCACAAAAATACCTGTGGATGAGACTCATTCCAAGCTCTAATTTTCTCCCTTTAGAGCTTTTGCTAAGGGATGCACTTTTTCTGAACCAAATAGAAATAGACTAAATTTCTCTCTGTTCTTTGAAAGTTATATACTCTTGTGATGTTTGAATTATTTCATTTCCTGCATAAATATCCTCCTTCGCCCAATTCATAACACATTCTCATGTACATAATCACACCTGCGTTTGTTTAACCTATTTCTCAAATTGCTTTGCAATACTAACAAACTTTCTATCATCAACCAAAAACAAATTTTCCTGATTTATTTCAAATCCCTTTGCTGTAATTCTCTTATTAAAATATTTAACTGATTTATCGTGATCGAGATATTTATTGACACAGAGATATCTGCTCAATCTCGTCAAGTACAAAAAGCACTTTCCTTCAGAGATAAATCACTAAAATTGTTCGCATAATGAACACTTTTCATAATTGGTTTTAGCTTTGTATTAGGATATTCTTCCCCTAGTGTATCTCTTAATAAAACAACAAGGCTATTAAAAGTTTGACAGTTCAAATCCTCTACACTAATATTTTTAATGATATTTTCATTGCATAAATGTTCAATTAGTTGAATCAAACTTTGTTTTTAAGCCAGAAACGATATTTTCACTCATTAAAAGCACTTCTCCTTTACAAATTTATGATTTGTCTATCAAACACATATTTCCAAAATTATCAAATACTCTTCTAATCGTATCTTCGTAGCATTTACTATCAAAATCCAACTTATGCTTTGCCATTTCTCTTAATGATATCCGAAAGCTCCAAAGATAGTCATTATACATTTTAAGAAACTTACTTTACATTTTCTTTTCTTACCAGAATTCCACCTCATTAGAACAAAAATTAACATATACAATAAATTTCTTAGTTTTAAGATAATATCTTGCCTGATAAATTCCTAGACTCTGAATAATATTTTTGATATATTTCCACTAATGCAAACGCAAAATATCCATCTTCTGCAATGCCTCTATCTCAAAGCTTTCAAATAAAGATTTCATTTCTTTTTCTTATTGTTCTTGCAGCAGATAATATACTACTTTAGCCTCATCATCCGTTCCGCCAACAATAACATTCATATTGACTTTCTCATATTTTCCCTCAAATTTTAGCTGTATAGTGTAAAAACTGCCTGTTTATATTGTATCAGGAAAAAGCTTTCTACCTGTTCTACCAAATCTAAAATAAGCTCTGGGAAGCTCTCTGCAATTTCCTCAAGGTCAGCATAATCATTGTTATATCCACGCACTTTACCGCTTTTCAAGTCTATAAATACGATACTCTCCATCGCCTAACCCTCCGAAAGGAAACGCAGGACCGTGTTCACATTCACTCATATACTCCTCGTATGCCTCTATAAAGATTGCATAGTTCTCCTCAGCTCTTTCAAGCCGTAAATCCATGGTTCTGCCAAAATAGCAGCCACCCTAAGCTAAGTAGCAGCCAGCGGTATTCTGTCGGAATAGATGCATATTTTGCTTCAAAACTGTATTATTCTATCTTCTGTTTCAGGACAGATCCTTCTGTAAACGCACTTACTGTCGTAAGCAGCCTTAATCTATCAAAGTATTTTGCTAAAACAACATTACTCATTTGCTCCCCTCGTAACTTGTCGACTCCATTTCTGCTTTTTCCTGCATTTTCTTCAGTATTTCGACTATTCTTTCCCTATTCCTGCGGTTTCACTCCATTTGCTCTCAGCCCTTTATTCACCTTTGAATCTGTACTTCCCTTTTTCCGTGTCCGTATACTGGTTCGATAATATTCTTCTCAACCAACTCCGCCAGCAGTTCAGATGCCCTTGAAGATTTTATAGCAATTACTCTCATCACATCTGAACGTCCAAAGATAGCCTGATTAGTAAAATGCCTCACGAAGTTTCGTGAATATGGCTCAAGGTTTTTCGACTGAATTTTTCTCAATGTCCATTTTCACAGCCTCAATGTACTGGTTTTTGCAATCTCAATGTACGTGGTTTTGCAGTTCCAATGTACGGTTTTTTCTCGATCCCTAAGGTGCCACTGATATGTAAACTCCTGTTATGGAAGCGGATGACTTCTCATTCAGAAGAAGCTTTCTCAAGAACAGCTCCAAAAACTCCAGTAGTTTCATGTATACCGTTTTTAAGTCATTATAGTTTGCCCTGACAAAGCTTTATTGCGGAAAATACCACGCATTCTTTTTCATGATGTTATAATCCCGATACATCCCGCATAGGGAATAAACCCAGTGAAAAGCTTCCGGTGGATGGAAATGTACTCATTCTGGTGTAAAGCTGAACGCCTTCTCTGAAAGAAGTGCGGCGATTCTTGCCGAAACCTTGTCAGCTTCCTCGGTGCGATTGTCTGTATCGCTGGCTGGATTCTCTCATAATAGCTCTGCAAGAGGGGCATCTGCCTTCCTCAAAGGAAAATCTCACTTCTGATATCCGAACGGCAGTATGCACCAAGTATTCTGATGTTTTAAGTCCGTCAACTGCCTGCAGACCAATAGCCGTATGCCATATAGCCTTTGTCCCGCTTTATTCGGCTCAGACTCCTTAATATATTCCTTAAAAGCATCTTCATTCACCAATCATCACTCTCACTTTTTCATTTTTCTAAGCTATCTTTCGAAGCCGCTTTAATCCTATCAAAATATTTTTGCTAAAATAACATTAACCTGAATTATCTCATGAGCATATAAAAATTGCTCGATATTACATAAACTTGAACCAGTTCCTTTGAAATCAATCGATTTATCCACAAAAATGGGTAGACTATCCCCTTGAAAATCCGATTGAGTCATTTTGAACTGTCAAGGTACGTTAATAGTTGCTATTCCAACTGTACAGTCAGCTGCCGGATATTCTTCAGCGTCCTGTAGAACTCCTCTTTATAAGGACAGCTACGCATAGTTTGAATGTTATATATCTTGTTGAACGGACTGCTCTTTGCAGCAATCTTTATCAGCTTTAAAACGAATGGTATCCACCTGTTGTTTTCGCATATTTTGCAGGGGAGTACCAGTCGCCTAAACCAATTGAATAGTTGTAGGCAAGCTATATGAAGTCTCATGCTGGTTGGCATTTACTACTTTGGAATGACTGCTGACAGCAGCAAAGTCAAATCCACCTTTGCCCTCTTTTGTGAAATTCTCCATCTTGCCACGCCCACAGTAAAACTGGATGACCTGATAAGGTTCCATATCCATGTTTTGGTAACAATAAAGGTGTACATATGCGTCAGCTGACCGTGCAGGTTTTTCAATCTTGAAAACCACGCGCCTGATAATCCCAGGAGCCACTTGATACATAAATCTCACCATAAGTTGCAGCATAGCTAATCTGGTCCCTCTTTGGTTGCTTTGTATAAACTTCCTATCTTTGACTCGAAGCAAGTTAGTTTTATGAGTGAAGAATTTGTGTTTAAGCGGATGGCATAGGAACAGCCAATTTCATCTCTGCAGGTTTTATAAAGTTTGGGAGATGAGAATCCACTGTCACCACTGATAGCGTATGTTTTGATGCCTCTTTCCAGATATTCCTGAAAAGGGGTTCCATAACTCACTCTGCATCATTGCTGCAGTGAGTGTTCCATCACGCAGTTCAGCCTCAGCGATCGGCTCTCGGTCAGACCATCATGCAGAGCAAAGGATGGTATCCGTGCGCTGATAATGGAAGTTGAAGCCTTCTCTGATTGCCGTAGGTGCCAACAAAGTACTGTCCGGATCCAGAAGCATATGCTCCGGACACTTTATGGAATAGATGATATCCCTAAAGCTTTTATCAATGTCATCAAACTGCAGGAGTGTATCTTCATCCATACGGTTAAAAATCTTGATAGTGTTGGCTGTGAAGCCAGACTGTTCTTTTTCAAGAATGGCGTATTGAAAAACAGGATCGATGGTCAATTCATCCGCACAGTCATCTTCGAAATATGCAGGAGACTGATCGATAAATCATCTGCATCAGGTTTTTCATCGTCTTTAGGAAACGGACTGATGTATCATTGGTTCTGAAATTTTCTTTTCGATCAGCTTGGTGAAGCCAATCTTGGCAACGAATTCTTTTTATCAGGAGAAGTCCTGCATCGGAGGATAAATCGCCTCCGTTAAAATTTATTTTAATCTGTCTATTGCTTTTCAGTGTGATGGTGTTTGAAAATATCCATAGAGACCCTTTCTGTGGTATTTATTTGGATTCAGCACCCAAATTTTTACCACATATTGGGTCCCTTTTTCTATTCACTTGTTAGATGAAATGCAATAAGCGGTTTAAATATTGTAACTATGTGGCTTTCAGTCACTTTTCTACGCTACACTGTGAATAATTCAGGATTAACATTATAGCTTTAATGCAAAGTGTAGCTATATAGTCATTTCCATAATGTGATAATCTGTTTCTCTTATCACACGATTCATAAAAATCTCATCATAGCCAGACCATTTTTAAGTTGTCCTCTAATCTGAGTTTCTAAGGTATGGCTAAATTCATATCCATATTCCGGATTTATGGTTATCTTGCCTTCTTTCAAGCTCTTTAGAATTAAAAAGGCAGCGAATACTTTGAATAGTAATTCCTCATCGGGTTTATCCCATACGATGTCAGCATCATCATCATATATCCAAGGATTCATAAATCCAACCATTAACAATCCACCCTTTTTCTAATACTCGAGAGGCTTCTTTTATATACGTTTTCTAAATCTTCTATATACACATTTGAGACCTGGATTAAAAACAATGTCAAAGTTTCATTTTTCAAATGGAAATGGTTTTGTCATATCGCTTTGAACTGTGTTGATTTTTGAGCTTTCTTTTGTAGCTAAACCATATCGTCTCTTTGTAATTGTGATTTAGAAAAATCCATTATGGTTACATCATAACCTTTTATAGCAAAAACCGGTCCCTGCTGTCCACCACCACAGGCTAAACCTAATATCTTTTTCCCGTTTGCTTTTTCAAACCATTCTTTGGGAACTTTTTCCCAACAGTTAATGCAACAGAAATTGGATTATTTCTAACTTCTTCTAATTCTTCTATGTGTCAATGGCTCAGTATAGTCATTTTTACATTATTCCATCTGTCTTCGTTTAATTTTATATAGTTGTTCATAGCTGGTCTCCTCATCGATATTTCACAATCGGCTAGTGGTCATTTACAATCCCGATAGACTGCAGGAGAATACGTGATGACCGTACCTACAAAACTGATGCCGCGTCATGTCTTTGCTTAGGGCGAATAGAAACATCAGACTCTACAGGTATTTCGAGAGTTCTTTCCAATGCCTGTCGATTTGCTGTCCGCCTGTAACGCCCCATAGATATGCATCGAAAGAGCCAAACTCATTCTGTATCTTCTGTACTGCCAGTGCATTCTTGCGGACGCTGAAGATCTTGTTGCGGTTTCGTATACACTTGTATCTGACATTAAAGCCGTAAGTTCTTCATCTCGTCATAACTGCACAGGCATCAATTTTGAAATTGTGAAATGCTCTGCGGTAATTCTCCCGCTTATGCATTACCGTTGCCCAGGAAAGCCCGACACTTGCCCCTCTCAAGGCATAGCATCTCAAATTCAAAATCATCACTCATGAGTTAATCTTGCACCACTCGTGGTCATGGTATTCTTCAAGTACCGGATCTCCTTCCTGACCAAATTCGACACTGACTACTCATTGTATGTCCTTTCTCATATACTCAATTTTATAATTTGTCTCTCTCCCCTCCACTAGTGATGGCAGTGATACCGTCTCAGCGATGAATTACGGAGTCTATTCATAAAACATGTCATCATATCAGCATTTCTATTTCTCAATTTCAATTTATTTTTTTGTTTTATGGGAAATAGAATTTATTTTCTTTTAGTAGTTTTTCAACTTAAATGCAACATCTTATTACATCTCAAGTTGAAAAAACTATACTTTAAAATAAATGTGTATTTACTACTTTTATTAAAATGTGTTAGAACTTTTCAAATTCAGCTTGACCTGCTACTTTTACTGTATTTCACTACCATCATTTGACTAAACTCATATTCCCCCATACGATGCAGCATCTTCCAAACCGCATAAAACACACAAATTACAAGTGGCGCAACTTTTGACATCAGACACACCGTCTCACACGTAACGAGTGAAAACTACAGTATGCCTTATTGATATGTTCGTATGTGGGAACATATCGACTAAACTATTTAACGATAGCATAGTTTATCGTTAAAAGGTATTACCTCTATAAACTGGTATTTGTTTATTATGATACCTTTAAATATATAAAATTCAAAAATACTACATAAATATCATTAAAAATACAATTCCAGCTACATTGCAAAGAATGTGCGAAACTGTTGTAATCAAACAATTTCCTGTCTTTTTATAAATTATGGCATAGATTATACTGTCAATAAAAATCGTAAAAACATCATAGAATACGAGTCCAAAGTTTCCGATAGCAATATGGGCTATTGCAAACAATAAAGCAGACATAAATGCACAAACCCAAAATGGAAAAAATTTAATTGCTTTACCAAGGAAAAATCCACGCCATGCAATCTCCTCTACTAACGCTGCAATAACTATTTGAATCGTAAGAAGCGGTATTTTATTATAGGACAACATTGTATCTGTTCTTCCAATAACATGAGCTGAATACGTCCCATTAAATATAATATCTCCAATAACCACCGACACTATAGCCGTAGCTACTGTAAGTAGTACCAGAGGAATTACCCATTGTTTTTTCATATCACTAAAAAAAGTTTTAAAGCGTAATCCTGATTCTATTTGTAATTTTTTGTCCATGTTGTCGACAACAAAGAAAAATAGGATTCCTGCTATAACTGAAGCTCCTGCAATGGATGTTTCGGATTTTATCTTTGTCAAAGATAATATAGTCATCAAAGCAATCCCCATCATTGTTATATAGAATGTCTTATTTTTTATTTTAGTATAACCCCACATATAATTATTCCCTCCATAAATTCTAATTTGTCTTTGTGTTTAAAAATAAATCCCATTATATAATTCCATAAACTATTTAGCAAAACTTTGTTGCAAGTTCATCGATCAAATGCAGTGGCTAAGGGTTCTTCATTATTTTCTATCATATTATATATTATTTTTCGCCTGTATTTTTGGTGTAAATACTATATGATATTTACACGTCCATTTTGTGTGAGATAAGCTGTTCGATTTATTAGCTATAAAATCACGCTTCCCTATTCGTATTATTGAGCTTGAACAATTCAATTATACTACGGAATGGTGTTTTTGTATAACATCTGTCGCGCACCCGCATAGCGGGTGGATTATTGTTTCAGCACGCTTTGCGAGCTCAACACGGACACGTCCCTAAATTCAATAAAAAAACTTGTCCACGGATAAAATAACCGTTGACAAATGGTGGACAAAGTGTATAAACTAAGCCCTTATAATCATTGAAAATAGCTTTATTGCTTGGTTAGAAGTACCACACTTTCTACATGCAGCGTCTCCGGGAACATATCACAGAGACAGACCTTCTTCACCCTGTATCCTGCCTCCTCAAACTCAGGGATGTCCCTTACCAGGCTGGTTGGCTTGCAGGCTAGTAAAACTATATCCCTAACTCCATAAGATAATACCCTCTTTAGAGCCTTAGGATGTACACCATCTCTTGGAGGGTCAAGAATGATGAAATCAGGCTTTTCCTTCCACTTCATCCAGTACCTTAAATACATCACCCTGCCAAAAAACCTCAGTATTGGTAAGTCCAGTTTAACTTGGCGTTTTTCATTGGCTGAGGTTACAGCCTCTTCCACTATCTCTATCCCTATAACCTTTTTGCCACAGGAGAAATAATCTGTCCTATGGTGCCTGTTCCACTGTATAGGGTCATAGACTACATTGCCCTCATTGTTACCTACATACTCCCTTACCTTGCTGTAGAGCACCTCAGCCGAGAGAATTGGTTTGGAAGAATGAAAATGTGGTTATCTTAAACTTAAGCCCCAGAAGCTCCTCATTTATATAGTCCCTACCGAAGAGAATTTCCTGTCTTCTGCCTTCCACATCATCTGAAACTTCATCATTTACAAGGTGGATAATACCAGTTATCTCCCTTCTAAAACCAACTCTCTTTAGTTTTTTTCCACCATTTCTTCCAAGATGTCTTCTCTGCCTGACTTATAGCCTTTCCCTTATCATATACCGCATTAGGAGAAGCCAGGAATTCCTTTAGGCTGTCCATTTCCATGGCTGTTTTTTCGTCCTTTGTGATAAAGTCTGATGAAGTTTCAAGTGCTACTAGAATCTCTCCTGTCTTAGATGCCCTTCTTACAAGCAAATGCCTGAGATACCCTCTGTGCATTGCCTTTATTGTAAAATGAGATTTCTGCTTCATTAAAAATGCTCGAATACACATCTTAATATCTTGTTAAAATCATCATTTTACTATCTTGCAGTCATCTGTGAATAAAATATCGTGAAAATGACCACGCTTGTGAAGACCAAGTGACATTTACCTCCCTTATAGCTGTCCCCAAAGGCATACTCCATTTTATTTCTGGTTTTCCACTCTGGAAGGGCTTCCAAGTATTCCCTCATACTCATATTCGCTGCTAATTACCCTGTCAAGCATCTTCTTTACCTGAGAACTCTTTAGCTTTAGCTGCTCCTCATAAGGCAGGGTATGATATGAACATCCTCCACAAAGTCCATAGTTCTTACAGGCAGGCTCCTGGTCTCTGTAGGTGCTTTTTTTCTATTACTTCTTCTATACGTACTCGTACCTGTCATTTCTTCGTTTCCCAATCCTGTATCTAACCTTCTGTCCTTCTGATTCCGCCCTTAAGTACAACCTTTCTTTCGTCGTCTGTAAGCTAGGGATTATCCCCTTATCCGGAAAATCTACATAGCTTATTACTCCTTCTGCCAGTCTCACCTTTTTCAAAATTTATCTCCTCTTGTCTTATACATTTATCGTTATCAGTATCATTTAATACCACATTCTATCAAATAACTAAATACCTATTTTGCTCAATCTCAGTAAAAAATACGTTAATTCACTATTTTTCAGTATTACCTGCTAAATACTTCCACTGAGTGCGATAAAAGATAATAAATCAACTTTTACACCTATACCATATAACTTAGTCAATTTCTTCTATATTACATGGTGCAATCTCCTGTAACCCTCTATCATAAAGAGAAGTCAGACAGAGATTGCCATTAATTATGCAGTTTATGCTTTGACATCCCTTTTGGAAAAACCTATGTCAAAGTATTCTCCATTACTTAGGGAAAAAATACTCTTTGTTTCCCTTTCCACTCATCGCTCTTAAATAATGGAGTCAATATCACATAGTCTGAGTCTGTAAATACCCCGTTTACACCGCACTTTTTCTCTGACTTTTTCAAGTTATCCGATTCAATATACTTTTCAATTACCCTTCCCTTGTCTGATATCTTAGCAAGTGCATAGTAGTCTAAGCCCCATTTATTGACAGATGTTGTGCTTTCTCCCAAGTAAAAGGCATAGATTTCATTGTTAAGTATTTTCAAGGAGTCTATTTTTAGGCATTTCTTCATTACTTTCATCATCGATTTATAAATCCCTGTTTATCTATTTCCAAAAAGCTCTTCCACTTGGCTTTTCTCCTTTAAAAATCAATATCTAACAAAAGCAAAAACACCTTGATAAATCATAATATACCTTATTCTCAAAGCAAACCGGTATGAGAGTGCTGTCGGATACGACCTGAAAAATACCTCTGCTCAGCCTTTTCAGGCACAATTTTTCCTGATAATAAGGAGCCATTTTTTTGATTGGTATGACCGTAGGAGAAGAAAAATCTCCGTTGTAGTACAGAAGCTCATTCTCAGGCTTTACTATGCCAAATCCTTTCTCCGTACTTAAAAAACACAGGATAATTTCTCCTGTTTCCTGTGTAATCAAAAGGCAGCAACCTTTCTAATACCCCTGTGATGAAAGCTCAAGAACACAGTATTTACGATAGTTTTCAGCCTCAGATGTAAGAACTAATCCCCTACCATCACTTAGTAGTCCACAAGCGTGCACAAGGTATATTCCCCACCTACATCCCATTTTTGAACCAGACTTAGTTTTAACTTCTCCATTATTCGCTCCCACATCATTTTTGATTCTCACACGCAGTTACAAAGTACACTTACTCCCCTGTATAACCAGCTATAAATAATTATTAACCCAAGACTATTTCAAGCCTGTTACTAGCTCCCATTATGCCATAATAATTAATATCTATCAATATTAGCTTAGAATTATTCGCTCTTTACTTTGTCCTTGTAAAGTGTTAAAATGGACATATCCTATAAATCAACTGCGATTATCTGATTTCCCTGCAGCAAATTATGATATTTCCAGGAGATTTGTTAAAATATGAATCAAAATACTCGGTTGCCTTGCCTATAATTAAAAATTACTTTTTATATAAGAATGTAACTGATAAATAATTGGGGATAACGAAATGAAAGATAAGTTAAAAACACCTGCTATGGACTACTTCTTTTGATGCAGTACTCACACTTAAAAAGCAGGGAAGAATGTTACAATTTTTTTGAGGATGTATGCACCATAAATGAGCTTTTTACCATATCTCAGAGACTTATGGTAGCAAAGATGCTTACGGAGGGAAAGACGTATATAGAAATATCAGAGGTAACAGGGGCTTCCACCGCAACCATAAGCCGTGTTAACCGTTCACTCGAGTATGGTAATGACGGCTACAATATTGCTATGGAGAGGATGAGGCTGAAACTATAAAGGAATAATCTCGCTAGTGTTTTTCAAAGAAAAGCCGCAAACTAAGAAAGATACATATGTATAATGGGTTATACTTAAGCTATACCCATTACCTGCATTTTCTGTCACCGGCTTTTTAATTATATATTCTGCCATCTAGCACAGTTCATCAATTTTTCCCTGTGTCGTTTTTAGAAATGACAATGTTATCCTCTTTTATCATTTCTCCATCCAAGAAAGCTCTCACTGTCCAGTTCCCAAAGTCTGCCCCATCTATTCCCCGCCAAATTCAGCCAAAAATCTGACCATAACTTTGTCATCATCAGCTTCCTCATAGCTTCCAAAGTCATTTTCCGCAAACCTGTAAAGCCTCCACTGGGATTATACCATGCTACAGTCACAACATAGAAGACCTTTTATTTCTATTAAAACTAAGCAGGCATACTGCTTCCTTGTCTTTACTTTACATCAAATACCTTTGATTCAGCCTTATCCGGCACTACTCCATCATCTTATGGGAAATCCCGTATTCGATAAGCGTAGCAGAGCTTTCTATCTCTTTCTCTACTACTCCTGTCTTCATCTATGGTAAGCACAGACCAGCAACCGCTTTCATCTATGAAGATATCTTTGTTTTTCTTATCTATTAGCTCCAGACCATCCTCACCTAAGTACTTATACTAGTACACTCCATCTGTTAGTTCTACATCTGCCTCATAAAAAGAGCCACTTTTTGACATATAAACCGGCTCTTCAAGGTGTTTGAATATTACATCAACTTCCCCCTGCCTATAATCATCTTGATATTTAATCCTAACCTCCTTCTCAGCTTTCTCTTCAATCAGAGTAATCATAGGTTCTGAATCAGATACAACTTCATAGTTTTCTGTCAATATGACATACTGATAAATCCTTGCTCCTATTAGCTTCTTCCCAACTATTTTCCTTGCTTCTTTCGCATAATCACCATCTTCTACTTCATATATTACATTTATAGCAGCGGTCAGGCGGAAACTTCATTATATCTTCAAAAATTTCATTTAATGAAGCTCCCTCTTCAAATACCCTAACAGAATAAACTTGATTAAATTCAAATTTAACATAAAAACATGATTTTGCTGTTATTCCAAGACTCTGTATCTCTATTACAGGCTTTTACTCCCTTCTTTATAAAAAGATTTCCCGAATATATGCCTTTTGGTACTATTCCTTCACCATATATCTTCCAGTTTTCCATAATTTAGCTAACCTTTCTAAATATCGTTAATCAAGTTTATAGATTCTCTTTAAGAGTGAAGACGGCTCCCTAAATAAACTGCATCAATCAATAAGTTATCTGTAATGATGGTATATTGTTTTGTGCCTGTACTGTCTAAAAACTCCTGCAGAATATAATTCGATTTCTTTTTAAGTAGTTACCATCTTCAACTTCATATATGACATTAGAAAAATTATCCTTTTTCAAATCTTCGATATTCTCATACAAGTCTAAATCGACAAACTTTCTTTCAAATATTCTAATAGCCTCACAAATCCCAAATTCAAGTATTATCCTAGCTTTATCACTTTTTAGTTCTACAGTCAGTAAAATGTGAATCACCACATACAACCTTTGCAATATATTTTTCCCTTGGGGATAACACCTTTTTATATTCTTTTCAAGTTTTCCATTCTATCCTCGCTCATGATAAATCATACTACTCTACAGTCCCATCTTTTTAAATTTATAGTAATCTTTTCTGCCCTCACAATCCATCCATAATCTGCTATTTTCCAAAAAGTTCATAATCTGTAACCATTTCTCAAATGCAGTCCCCACTTTTCTTTTTTTATCACTGTAACAGATTAATTCTAAATCGCATAAAATATAAATAGTATTCTCAATGTTAAATAAATCTAAAATTACTGTAAACAGCTTTTTGATTAAATAATATCTCTTTATTTTTGATATCAATTGATATCAAATTCTGCCCGGCAGCGATATAGCACATCATATTTTATCATCAAATCCAAACATTAATTCTATGCCATAAAGGTTATATGCCATTCCAAATTCAAAAGAATTTTTATATTGACTATCGCATATCTATCTTGTTCATCTTCACAAAATACAATAGTTTTTCCCTAATTTCCATTTCATTTCGTCAAAGCTATCAAATCTGTTAATAATGATATTATTTTTCCATTATGTTTTTCTTCTTCCTTTATTATTACTGATAGCAGCTCACTTCTCTAATAATGCTCTACCTCGACCACACTTTTTAAAAACAACTAGGCTTTTATTTCGTCAAATCATAAGGCGTGTTCTGGTAGATATAATAGTTCACCCAGTTAGTATAAAGCGTGTTGGCGTGTGCCCTCCATGACAGAACAGGCTTCTTTGCAGGATTGTCTTCAGGATAATAATTCTTGGGAAGCCTCGATAGGAAGCCCCTTAGACTTATCTCTCTTGTACTCTGCATCAAGTGTCATTCTGTCATACTCTGGATGCCCCATTACAAAGATACGTTTTCCGTCCTTTTGTCATAAAGAGAACACCCCTGCTTCTTCTGACTCTGCAAGTATCACAAGGTCATCATTCTTTACTATGTCCTCTCTTAACCCCTGTATGCCTTGGAGTGGAGCGTAAAAATAATCGTCAAACCCTCTTATTAGAGGCTCTTTTCTGTTATAAACCCTTGTGTGGATATATACCAAAGAGCTTGTCCTCAAACTGGTACTTATCAGCTCTGTAATAGTGATACATCCCTGCCATTGCCACCAACACAGATGAAGAGTTGAGGTCACATGAGTCTTGCCCAGTCCATAATCTCACAAAAGCTCCTTCCCAGTAAGCCACATCTTCGTAAGCTAGTGTTTCAACGGGTGCCCCTGTAATGATGAGTCCGTCATATTTTTATTCTCAACCTCTGAAAAAAGTCACATAGAATTCATCCAAGTGGCTTGTTGGGGTGTTCTTCCTACATAGCTTTCAGTTGTTAAAAATGTAACATTTACCTGAAGAGGAGTATTGAAAGAGCCCTCATCAGCTGAACTTCCTATCCTCCTTAAGAGGCATCAGATTTAGTATAAGGATTTTGAGTGGGCGGATATCCTGAGACATAGCCCTGTTTTTCATCCATTATAAATATATTTTCATCTTCCAGTATCTTCTTTGCCGGGAAAAATTATTTTTACCTTAATCGGCATTACTACCTCCCTACAAGCTCCAAAAACTCGTTCTCGCTATAATCTTGATTCCAAGTTCCTTTGCCTTTTGTTCTTACCTGAGTTAGATGTAAGGTCATTATTTATAAGATAATCAGTCTTACCGGTAACTGAGCCCGTTACCTTTTCCGCCCTTACTCTCCAATAAAGTCAGACAGCTCTCTACGGTTCTTGAACTTCTCCACATCACCTGTAACTACAAAAGGTAAGTCCTGAAATCGCATTACTGCCTTCACTGCTGCCCTCATCATTCGCATTTGCTTCGGCATTTTCAATATGCACCTCTGCCAGAAGATGTTCCAAAGTCCTAAGGTTCTCATCCTTATTAAAAATAATCTGCAAATACTCCCTGCCATATGACCTCGCCTACACCGTCTATCTGGGTGAGCTCATCAGGCTTTGCCTTTTGTTATCTTCTCTATATCATTATCAAAAGAATCTACATACCAGCTTGGCAGTTGCTAGTCCGATATTAGCAATTCCAAGGCTGTAAAAAGCACTCTTACCGCAGTAGTTTCTCTTGCCTTGTCTATACTCTCTATGAGGTTATTGTAAGATTTCTCGCCAAATCCCTCTAATGAAACTATCTTTTCTCTATGACCACTAAAGCTTTAAATACATCACTTAGCTCATGATGTCATATTTTCTCCCACAAACTTCTCCAAGGTCATCTCTGAAAGTCCTGCTATATTCATAGCATCCTCACTTACAAAATGTGTAAGGAGCTTTTATCTTCTTCGCCATGCAGTCAGGATTGGTACAGTAGAGTCTGTCACTCCTTCCTCATCCTTAAGCTCAGTCCTCTCCACATACAGGGCAGAACTCAGGTACCTCTTCAGCATCACTACCAGTTAGATTTTCTAATATCTGCGGGAATTATCATATTGGCTTTATATACCTTAATCTTATCTCCCACACCAAGCTTTAGTCCTCCTCATTATGCTTACATTGTGTACGCTACTCGTAATCTGTGGTGCGCTTCAAGCTCAACAGGGGTCAAAGATGGCTATAGGATTGATTAGACCTGTTCTAGATGCTGACCACTCTATCTCACAAGTGTTGTTTCAGCAGTCTCATCCTTCCCACTTAAATGCTATGGAATGTCTGGGAAACTTTGCAGTTTTTTCCAAGGCTGTTGCCGTCATGCTATGTCGTTAAACTGAAGAACCAGTCCGTCAGATGGGATATCATAGCTTTTATTCTCTTTCATAAGTCCTTACCTCTGCTTCGAGGCTGTCTCTAGTTACAAGAGGATGGTCAACTACAGTAAAACCAAGACTTTCAAGGTAATTAAGCTCTTCCACCCTTGTCTTAAATTTCTCTCCGCCCTCTAAGTCTTCGTATACAATGAAATTTATATTTCTACTTCAGCAGTAACCTCTGTAGATAACTGCCCAACTGAGCCACTGCAGAGTTTCTTGATTCTTATATTTTCAGCTACATCAGCAATCTCATCGTTTATTCTGTTAAAACCGAATACTTGATTATAGCCTCTCCACGCACCATAAGGCTCCCTTTATAAGGGGATTACAAGAGGAATATTCTCAAAAACCTTGCATTTTCGGTAACAACTTCCAATTTCTCCGTTACCTCTTGTTAGAGCCTCGATAAGCTCGCCATTTTCATAGGTTAGAACTATGGTTAACCCGTCTAACTTCCACATAAGTATCCCTCTTTATCACCTCAAAAAGATTCCAGTTCAGCCACTTCCTTAGTTTTGGCAAGAGAAAAGCCTTGGCTCCTTATGAGCTTTCTTAGAGAGGAGCTAAGCACCTCATAACCCGCTTCTTTGTAAGGCTTCCTGCGAGCACTATGCCCGTTTCTTTTTCAAGATTCTCAAGTTCGTCATAGAGCTCATCATACTCGGCATTGCTCATAATCTCTGCACTGTCAGCATAATAAGCCTTTGCTGCCTTATCAAGTACTTCTACTCAGCTCTTTCATCCCTCGCTTTTAGCATTTATATTCATATCTACCTCAATCCTTTACAAGCTCATTATATTCTTTCCTTCGGTAACATTTCTGTATGTACCGGACTTTAGATAACCAAGCTTTATATTCATTATCCTTATTCTTTTTAGTTTCACTACTCTGTAGTCAAAATACTCACACATCCTTCTTATCTGCCTGTTAAGACCCTGTGTAAGAATGATATTAAATGACGTCTTACCTGTACGCCTTAGCTTACATTTTCTGGTTATAGTATCAAGAATAGGTACTCTTCTGACATTTTTAAGAAATTCATCGTCAAATGCTACTATCTACTTCTACTTCTGTATTCCTTTCTCATGGTAATTTCTCGCCTTCATTATCTTATTAGAAAGGTCTCCGTCATTGCTAAGAAGAATGAGTCCTTCAGAATCCTTATCAAGCCTACCCACCGGGAAAAATTCGCTTTGGGATAGTTGATATATTCTACTATATTTACATCCTTTGACTTAGGATCTTTGGTTGTACAGACTATGCCTCTTGGTTTATTGAAAGCAATAAGAACTTTTTGGTTACTTTCCGCGATAAGTTTATCGTCTACCCGAACTTCATCACGCTTCGCTAACTACAGAGCCTAAGAGGGCATAGCTTCCATTTATCGATACCCTGCCCTCTTTTAATTAGTTCATCTGCCCTCTTCTGGAGCAGATACCTGCATCACTTAAGAATTTATTTATCCTTATTGCTCCCCATAATCACCTATGCTATTTATACTAGTGTTAATACTAATTGTTTTTCTTGCTTTTTAGTAGCTTTCTTATTGTTCTTTGACTTTTCAGCCGGCTTATCTTCTTTCTTTTTACTTTTTAGCCTCATCCTTACCGTCTGAAAACTTTTATATCTTCATTGCTTCCCGCTTCCCTATTTTGAAGCTTTTTATAAAAAATCAGCGAGCTTTTTATCACTCTTAATCTCACGTGCAAACTGAGTATTCACATCTGAAAGCAGGGCACTTACATCACCTCTTTTGATATCTTCATCAATGATTTTCTGAACTTCATCAGGTAAAGGCGATAGGATTATCTTATATTCACCACCCTCATCAGCCCTTACATAAAAGCCGTCAATACTCGGTAGGACTGTATCTATTCCCTTAATCTTGACACTTGACTTTTGCATAAACCATCTTTGCCTTTTCTTCAGGTCCGTCTATGGTATAGCAGCCATCAAGTCTGATACTTTCAAAGTTTTCATTATCAGATGCAGTTCATCTATTCCTGCATAATTCACGTATCAACGAGAGCCGCTATTTTTATTCTCATCTACCTCTAGCCTGGCTTCAAAGGTGCTCTTCTACCAACTTATTTACCTCAGGATAAGCATTTTTCATCAATATACTTATGCCCTTGGCATTATCAGGGCTGTCAGTGTTATCCGTCATTCCCTCAGATGAGCCAGCTGATGATGTAGCTCTATCCACATTTGAGGAGCTGCCTGAGGATAAATTGCTTCCCTATTGATGCATACGAACTACCATTTTCTACTACTGTAGTGCCACCAGCTACACTCTTACTACCTTCAGTCCCTGTAACAACAGATTTTTAGTAGAAAAACTACCATTCCAAGTAGCATGATTGAAAAACTCGCACTTATAATTATCTTTTTGTATTTAAAACGCATAATTAACCTCACTTAAGCTAAAAATCGTACCCCTACCATTATACTATTTTTGAGTATTTAATTCAAGGAATCATAATGAGGCAGCATAGTTTTTCTACTTCTTTTCCAAAGAACTCTGCTAAGGGGTTAATTGTCTTGGCTGTTTCAAGAATATTTCCCTGTTCATTTGCAAGAAATTCCTTAAACTCATCAAGCTCTTCATCTGAAAATCCTGTATTTTTAATGAAAACCAAGCCGGAATAATAGCCTCAGCCTCCCTATTATCATCTTCATCTATAAAAACTTATAAATATTTTTTGTCTCCCATCCTGTTTTGACTACCGAGAAACGGATACTTTTATATGTCCCATTTGTCCTCCTTTACCATAACCATCTACAAGACCATTATAACATACTATAACAGTAGATTTACACAAAAACTCTTATAAAAATTCATAGTTGCCAAACCATAGTATAGACTGTATAATAGACTTAACCAAAGAATGTATTGAGAGGGATGTAGTCGTGATGACAATGAATATTTCTGTTCTGGGGAAATTCAGCATTGAATATAACGGAAAGACAGTATCTGACGATATTAACCGTTCCAAAAATGTGGAATCTTCTTGCCTTTATAGTAATGAATCATAATACAGCTATTACACAGTCCAGATTTATTGATTCGCTATGGTCTGATGATAATAATAACCCCTGTAAAATGCCCTTAAGACTCAGCTTTTTTTCGTACTAGGGAAATGCTAAAAGCCACTCGGGCTTAGAAGGAGAGGGATGTATACTTTCAAGTAGGGGGCTTATTCGTGGAACCCTGAGTATGACATAGTTTTTAGACTGTGAAGTATTTGAAGGACTTATTCAGGATGCAGAAAATACATCACTTTCAAATAAAGAAAAGATAGATAAGTATCTTGAAGCACTTAAGCTCTATCAGGGAGATTTCATACCGAAGCTATCAGGTGAAGTTTGGACCATACCTATCAGCGCCAGATTTCATAGTATGCATCTTGATTCCGTTAAAAAGCTCTGTGCATTGCTCGAAAAGGAAAATGATTCCGAAACAATCATTATTGTAATACTAAAGGCTATCGAAATAGATAATCTTGACGAAAAAAGCTTCATTGTCTGCTCATACTTGCATACATAAGATGCGATCGTTACAAAGATGCTCTTGAACACTATGACACTGCTACGACTATGCTTTATAGAAGCCTCGGTGTAAGTCCATCTGATGAACTTAGTGCACTTTACAGCCAGATTATGGATACTCAGGAGGCTATGGAGACTGACCTTGCTATAATTCAAAAATCAACTTATGGAAAGTTCAAGCAGAGAAGGTGCATTCTTCTGCGAATACGGTTATTTTGTAAAGACTTATCAGTTAACTAAGAGAAGACTTGAGCGTTTAGGTCTTTCTACCTATCTCTGCCTCTTAACACTTCAAGCTGACTGTGCTAAGGTCCTTGACTTTGCTAAACTTGATGATTACATAGCAAAGGTTCTTAGTATACTTAAGATAAGCCTTAGAACCGGAGATGTTGTTGCCAAATACAGTGGTGCACAGTACATCCTTATGCTATCCTGCGTAAATTTTGAAAATGCAGATATTGTTATGAACAGAATTCTCGCAAAATACAAAAAGAGGCATAGAACTGATAAAGTAACGCTTACATATAAGATTAAAGAGATATAGCAACTTGCTTTATCTCTTTAAATAACTTGATTCGACAAAATATAAATCCTTAGATATCAGCCTGATTATCTTAAAGTATAATCCGGCGTATCTAAGGACTTTTTTAGAACCTCATTATAGTTTCGGTGGCAGAAGTCAGCTTATCTGCTATACACACTATAACAGCCTCCTGCATCTTGGAACCTTGGTTACTGTAGAAGCTACATATGGCTCTTTTATAATGTTCTCTCTTCTCACCTATTCCAAAGTCACGCTTAGCATTTGCTGCTGCATAGCTAGGGTGCATAAAAGCCATCAACCTGAAAAATTCTTTTAGATTCCTAAATTTAGCCTTTTTCTTATGCCAATCGTATAAGAAGTAATCATCGTAAAAATGCACCTCTTATAGCGCTTTCATCAGACTTAAGTCTAAACAGCTTATTAATCTTATAACTCATTGCTGCTACCCTAAAACAATGGTCATAGGTTGTTATCTTGCCATGCTGTATGAAGGTTCTCATTCTAAGCACACGCTCATGCTTTCATGTATCCCTTTCAAGAAGCTTAGTTACTTCATTCTTTATAACTTCATTATTTTTTTCATCACTAATCTTCCTTATTTTCTCAACTACAGGTAAAGAACCGATAGTATCCTTAACTCTCTGCTATTTGAGCAGCTCCTGTTGACCTGAATTGTTTCATACTTCTAAGAGCATGTTGCTGTGCCTTGTCTCATAGTCAAGGTATAGTTTTTCACCTCTCAGTAGTAAGTTTCTGTATTCTTCCCATTTCTCTGTAATAAACTGTCTCTTCTCCTCGATAACCTGATAAGAAGCTTCCCATTCTGCGGTCAAATCCCGCACCCATTTCTTCCATCTTCTTAACAAGCTCTGTAAGTCCTGATACGGTAAGTGCCAAATCTACGCCAAGTACAGCAATCAATATCATTGCTATTCCTTCAATTACCAACGGTGGAACATCTACAAACAGTCCAAATACAAATGGCGATATATATTTTACCACAAATATACCCGCTATGCCATCCTATTGATGCAGGAAGACAAATTCTTCCTGGATATTAAAAGGTGCATTGCTATAATCCCACCAAACTGCGTGGAACAGCTTTTCAAGTACATGGAAGTCAGCAAACCTAAGACTGCACTTCCAAAACATACTTATAAAAAAATATCTGCCATAAAGAAGCTTCCACCATCCTTAAATATCTCATTAAATACAAGTGTGGCAACTACTGCCCCTGTTCCATATATATCGGACAAATAGGTCCAAATAAGAACCCTCTATTGTCCCAATGGTGGGTTCGTATAGTACAATATATACTTTCATATACCCAACCCATAAGACTAAATATTATAAAGCATATAAAATATAAACCTATTACCATATAAACTCCTCCCATTTACGGCTTTCCGACAAAGCCTCTAAAATCACTCTGATTTCTGTTGGCAAATTCTATTCCTATAATCGGATTGCCATTTTTGTCAAAGCCGTTAAAAGTATAGCCTGAAATTAATTCAACATGGTATACATTTCTGTATCTTCCATTGTTTACAACACTTCCATAAAGAAGAGGTCGCCAGGCTCAAACATCATATTTCTTATATTAGCATCTGAAAGCCCACCGTCAACAATCTGCTTGTTCTCGATCATAGTATTTTCCCATAGCAGCAGCTGTCGGCGCATAGTTGGTACTCATTATATTAAATCCAAATTTATTATAAGCCCTCCAGGCAAGAGCACTACAGTCATAGTAGCCATCTTCCATTCTTCTTGACTGGCTGTATTTACTTCTTAAGGAATAACTTCTTGCCCATTCCACTGCATTTTTACGAAGCTATAGTAGTTACGGATACAACACAACCAAAAGTTTTTGCTGTTTACCTTAGCTGTAATCAAGGTATTTCCTTTAGCTTTTTTCCAATTATTCTTCCACTTGAATCTACTTCGGCTATCTCAGGATTTGCAGAGCTCCATCTCGATATTTCCTGCCCTTCTCCCTGATTCTAAGCTGATGAGTACCACCTTCTCGTCAATACAACTGAGGGTAGATGACATTTCATTATCAATAATATTCACATCCAAATTGAACTTCTTGCCGTTGATATCTACCGTAATTGTACTGATTCCAGGGTTATACGCATCTATTGAAAGCACATTCTTTTCAAGATAGGCTGCAAACTTCATATTTGAGTTAGAGCTTACCACTACTTTTACATTGGCATTTGTAGTTTCACTTAGCTCAACCCTGCTGTTAACATCCACCTTAAAAGCTTTGTAACCCTCATTGTCAAAGGCTCCAATTTTTAGTCCTTTTTGGCTGCAAGTCTGTTCTGGGCAAGCGTTACAGATGACACATCTGCAAGAGTCTTCTGAAGTGATGATGGTGTAGGGATAACATTGTTATTATAGACAGCACTGACACTACCCATTACTATCACCATTGCCGCTATTATTACTGTTGCTAGTTATTATTACCGGCATTAGAATTGTTGTTTCCGCATTGCCCTGTCCATTATTGTTTCCGACATTTGCAATTTGCTTTTTATCTGAAACAACATTTAATTTGGGCGCTGCTTTTTCTCTATGATTAGCTTGTATTCAGCCATAAAAGTCAGGTTTCCCTGCCTATCCATACCGGAGATGGCAACAGTTGCAAGTCCTTTTTATTTACCCAGTATTTTCCGTTGCCAAACTGGTAAATATATTTCCCATTTTCAGGAGAATAGTAAAAATATGACTGCTTTTCCTTTTATTCTTAACCTGAGGTACGAAAGTAATACAAAATCATCCTCTTTTATCCTTATTTCCTTTAGAATCATCATTATTCACTTTTATTACTCTGTTCATAGTACATTGCTCGAAACTTCTGTATAATTATTAATAGCAGTATAAAGGCTAGTGATAGTTTTCACTGCCAGTTTTAATCTATTCTGCATCTGATATCCCTTTCATAATGCTTATAATCTGTTGCGAAGCTGAGTTTCAATACCCATCCTTGTAAACCCTCACAACGCTCTTAAAGTATAAACATAGATTTGTGTCATTTTTATATAGATTTTTAGTTTTTATCTTAAAAATCAAAAAGGATGCCAGATGACATCCTTCAGTGTTTGTGTGTTGTGTGTTAATAATCCTATTACTTTCTGAGTCCTAAACGAGCGATAAAGCTTTATGATATCCCTCAAGGTCCTTCTTTCTGATAATAAGCAAGAAGTCTTCTTCTTGCACCAACCATCTTAAGAAGACCTCTCTTGAATGATCGATCCTTTCGTATTAACAGAAAGATGTGCGTTAAGCTCTGCGATTCTCTCAGTATGGATAGCTATCTGAACCTCAGGTGAACCCTAGATCTCCAGGTGTCTCTGCCATATTCCTTAATAAGTTCGGCTTTTTCTCTTTTGTTATCATATTATTCTCCTTTCATTGATTCTGCTGTCGCTCAAGTATAAGGTCGGAGTATCCATATACTGCGCGGCAGTATTCTATGTGTATGCACACTCAGGATATTCTATCATAAATTATTAAATAAGTAAAAGTATATTTTTAGAAACGCCCATCATGCTTTTTGAACGTGTAGTTTTGTGGCTTAAAGCAACATGGTGCTGCACTTACTCTGACAGGTGCCTCTGTTGCATTTATATTGAAAGATATCGCTATTTTTGGAAAATATTTACAAAGAGTTTCACTTTTCCTAAGGAATTTAGACAACAGGGATTAACTTATCAGCCTTTAATATGTGATTTACCAGCCAATCCAAGAGGAAATTAAGAGTCCGGTCAGATATTCATCCTGATTTTTCATCCACATCATCAAGATTAATGTTCTCAATTTTCTCCACAAACATAGAGTGTGCCTCTTCTGGTCTTCAAGTCCCTCATAGTTGATGCTCTCCATATACTTCTCTTCATCTGCAAAATGAACTTTGTAGTATTCCACAAGCTCACCAAGCAAATTACTAATCTGGTCAAATTTATCATAGAAAAGTCGTTATGCATCACATCGTTTGCCTCTTTGATGATTTCAAAGAGCCTCTTATGCTCATCATCTATAATACTGACTCCAACCAGATATTTACTTGTAAATGCAAAATGGATCATGCTTTTCTTCTTCAATATTTTCTTTAGAAGCTCTTTTCAGATATAATAACAGGCTTACTAATAAGAGTATCCTTATCTCAATATGGCTGTACAGCCACTTAATCATAAATCTAATCACTTCGTCAGCTTTCTGCCTTTGCAGTCTCATCTACCACACTGCCAACTTCACTTTTGATTACCTGTAGTTTATCAGTGAACCATTTATGCTCATTTTTCTGTACTTCAAGCTCTCTGTCCACTATTTCTAGTCATGTAGTCTTCTTCTTCCTTAAAACCACTACTAGAATACTGTTCCAGACAGGCTATTACCCTCTTTAACTTCTCCAAATCGCTATCTGGACTATCCTTTCTAAGAGCATAGTTCAATATTTTCAAAATATTCAATTCTGTATTTATCAATACTAACCGCACCAACAAAACAACCCTTAGTAAAATTAAACATCATTCCTCCCTGAATATACGAATAATAAATTCTTTTGCAGGCAAATTTGCAATTTATTTAATACTTTTCGCATATATGCGACAATATATATATCGTATACATTGACCATTTAATGAACCCACTTAATTACATATCGCATAATTATAATCAATTAAATATTTTTATGTCAACTAATAGTAATCCTACTTTTGCAGGAAATTTATCTGCAGATGTTCATATAAATGACAACTGTATATACACAATATAGTTATAGCTCAGAGATTTTTATGTTATAAAGAATTCTAAGAAAAATTCTATAATATTAAAAAAGAACACCCTAGGTGTCCTTTTTACATATATCTTCAAAACTGCAACCGAATCAACATCTTTCCTTTTTCTTTGGTCAAGCTTTCTGACCCTATTAGTATCAGGAACGCACACGGATTACTCCGCTTACACCACTGGACCCATCAACCCCATAATCTCTAAGGGGTCTTATTAGCTCTACGCCATGGGATATCTTATCTTGAGGGGCTTCACGCTTAGATGCCTCAGCGTTTATCCCTGCCAAACTTGGCTTCCCAGCCGTGCAGCTGGCACCGCAACTGGTCTCACCAGCGGTCTCGTCCATCCCGGTCCTCTCGTACTAAGGACGGCTCTCCTCAAATATCCCTACGCCTGCGCCAGATAGGGACCGAACTGTCTCACGACGTTCTGAACCCAGCTCGCGTACCGCTTTAATGGGCGAACAGCCCAACCCTTGGGACCTACTACAGCCCCAGGATGCGATGAGCCGACATCGAGGTGCCAAACCACTCCGTCGATGTGAACTCTGGGAGTGATAGCCTAGTTATCCCCAGGGTAGCTTTTTATCCGTTGAGCGATGGCATTCCCACTTACATACCACCGGATCACTAAGTCCCTACTTTTCGTACCTGCTCCACCCGTCGGTGTCGCAGTCAAGCTCCTTCTGCCTTTTACACTCTGCGAATGGTTTCCAACCATTCTGAGGGAACCTTGAGCGCCCGATACACTTTCGGAGGCGACCGCCCCAGTCAAACTCCCTCCTGGCATTGTCCCCTGCCCGGATAACGGGCAAAGGTTAGAAACCAGATACACGAGCGGTGGTATCCCTAACATTGACTCCGCAGAAACTGGCGTCCCTGCTTCTTAGTCTCCCACCTATCCTGTACATCATATATCTAATCCCAGTACCAAGATGGAGTAAAGCTCATGGGGTCTTTCCGTCTTGGGCGCAGGGTAACCAGCATCTTCACTGGTACTTCAATTTCACCGGGTGCATTGTTGAGACAGCGCTCAAATCATTACGCCTTTTCAGTGGCTCGGAACTTACCCTGACAAGGAATTTCGCTACCTTAGGACCGTTATAGTTAGCCACTGCCGTTTACTGGGGCTTAAGTTCGTACCTCTGGATTGCTCCTAAGCACCCCTGTAACCTTCTCAGCACCGGGCAGGCGTCAGCCCATATACATCACCTTACGGTTTCGCATAGACCTGTGTTTTTGCTAAACAGTTGCTTGAGCCTATTCTCATACTAGTATCTCTACAGGCACCCCTTATCGCGAACTTACGTACTATTTTGCCGAGTTCCCTTAACAATGCTTCTCCCGCCACCTTTGGGATACTCTCCCATCCACCCGTGTCGGTTTACGGTACGGGCTCTGACTACACACAGCGGGCTTTTCTCGACGGCCTCCCAGGAGCTTCCCTACTTATATTTCTGGGTCCGCATCACACAGTTCACTTACCCGGACGGATTTGCCTGCCCGGCATAAACCATATTGCACCTGAATCCTTACAGGCACTCCCTGAATCTCCGTGTCCCCACATTTCTGATAGCCAGAGGTACTGGAATATCAACCAGTTGTCCATCGCCTCACGCTTCTCAGCCTGAGCTTAGGTCCCGACTTCCCAGGGAAGATCAGCTTTACCCTGAAACCTTGATATACTACCCGAAGGATTCTCACCTCTCATCTCGCTACTCATTCCGAGCATTCTCTCTTGATAACTCTCCACGACTCCTTACGGTACCGCTTCTTCGTGTTATCAATGCTCCCTACCAACATACCTTACGGTATATTCCATTGCTTCAGTGTTAGTGTTTCAGCCCCGGACATTTTTCGGCGAGGACCTCCTCGACTAGTGGAGCTATTACGCACTCTTTGAATGAATGGCTGCTTCTGAGCCAACATCCTAGTTGTCTTCGAAACCCCACATCCTTTACCACTTAACATACACTTTGGGACCTTAGCAGATGGTCTGGGCTGTTTCCTTTGACTGTCCCTGACTTATCTCATACAGTCTGACTCCCGGTAAACATCTATATGGCATTCGGAGTTTGATACGCATTGGTAGACTTTTGACGCCCCGCAGCGATTCAGTGCTCTACCTCCATTAGACTATACTGAGGCTAGCCCTAAAGCTATTTCTGGGGAGAACCAGCTATCTCCGAGTTCGATTGGAATTTCTCCGCCACCCACAGCTCATCACCGCCTTTTTCAACAGACGTGTGTTCGGACCTCCATCCACTTTTACGCAGACTTCATCCTCAATGAGTGGTAGGTCACCTCGGTTTCGGGTCTGCTGTTACTGACTTACCGCCCTATTAAGACTTTGGTTTCCTCTCGGCTGCGTACCTTAAGTACTTAACCTGCCAGCAACGGCAACCTCGCCGGACCGTTCTACAAAAGTACACGGTCGCACGTTAGTCGTGCTTCCGCAGCTTGTAGACACAGGGTTTCAGGTTCTCTTCCCTCCCCTCCCGGGGTTCTTTTCTACCTTTCCCTCACGGTACTATACCTCATCGGTCACCAGGCAGTATTTCGCCTTGGGGGTGGTCCCTGCTTCCTACGGGGTTTCTCGTGTCCCGTAGTACTCTGGATACCACTGAATCACAGTCTGTTTCGCATACGAGGCTTTCACTCTCATACTGGCTTTCCCAAAAACCGTTCTGCTACCTACTGCTTCTTCGTATGTGGTCCTCAACCCCAAGGATAAATCCTTGGTTTGGGCTTCGTCCCCTCGCTCGCCACTACTTAGGGATCTGATGTTTCTTCCTCTTCCTCCGGCTACTTAGATGTTTCAGTTCGCCGGGGTTCCCTCCGCTATGACTAGTGGATTCATCATACGGTGACAGAAGTTCTTCTGCCGGGTTTCCCCATTCGGATACCTGCGGATCAATGGATATTTGCTCCTCCCCGCAGCTCGCAGCTTATCACGTCCTCTTCGGCTCCTGGTGCCAAGGCATCCGCCCCTGCGCCTTGTAATCTTGACCATTATTGAATTGGGAATGCCAAAGCGTAAGGCACCGTGCTAGTTTTTGCTTTACGGTGCCTGATGCCTTGTGGGGTGCGTTTCCATGAAACGCGCATCACGAGCGTGAAATGCGAAGCATTTCATGAGTGACCCAATTCAATTTAACTTTTGATAACTTATATTGTTCTCTTTAATTTTAACACTGACTAGCGTATCAGTATTAAATCCTTTTAATAAATACATTGTTTTATTGAATTCTAAACCGCACTTGTTTTTCAACTTGTGCTAATCAGAAATTCAATTTCTCGATGTTGTTTCATATCTAGCTGTATATCTCCTAATGATTAAATCATCAAAAAGCTATACTTGCATAAATATTTTGTTCAGTATGCAGTTTTCAAGGTACATTTGACTGACTTTTTCAATCAGTCATTTGATACAACCAACTAACAACTATTATCTAGTTATTGATTACATCAAATCACTGGTTGAAGTTCAGATATTAAATTTATTTAACACCATACTAATTCTCACAGCACTTGGCTCTAATCTTGTAGCAACTTTAATTCAGTTACTTCCCGCTCGAGCTTCTGCCTTACTCGAAAAGTGTAGAGTTTTATTAGATGAAGTTCTTTCTCACGGTGTTCGAAAGAACGACTTAATTTAAATTCGCCTCCGTCTCGACTCGAGCTCATTAAACATCTAAAGTCTGGCAGCCACCTACTCTCCCACACCGTCTCCAGTGCAGTACCATCTACCGCCCAGTACTTTAACCTCTGTGTTCGGATGAGAACGGGTGACCCCTAGACGCATCGCCACCAGACGTATTTGGGTACTTCATCTCGCAACTGATTCTGAAACTAGCTCGAACTCACTCGTCTCGTCCGCTAGAGTTTGGCTCGAGTTTGTATCTTCGCCTCGAAAATGTCTGAAAGCAAGCTTTCTACATTTTCTCTCGCTCAGCTACAAAGTTGCTCGCTTGATACCCAAACAGTGAAACAATCCTTTACTTCTTCCCTTAGAAAGGAGCGATCCAGCCGCACCTCCTGATACGGCTACCTTGTTACAGACTTCACCCCCAGTCACCAGACCTGCCTCTGGCAGCTCCTCCCTGCGGTTGCAGCCCACTGACTTCGGGCATTCTGACCCCTATGGTGTGACGGGCGGTGTGTACAAGACCCGGGAACGTATTCACCGCGACATTCTGATTCGCGATTACTAGCGATTCCAGCTTCATGTAGTCAGAGTTGCAGACTACAATCCGAACTGAGGCAGCCTTTCTGGGATTTGCTCTGGCTCACACCTCTGCTTCCCTCTGTAACTGCCATTGTAGCACGTGTAGCCCTGGTCATAAGGGTGCATGATGATTTGACGTCATCCCCGCCTTCTCTCCGAGTTATCCTCGGCAGTCTTTCTAGAGTGCCCTACCCAACCGCTGGCTACTAAAAATAGGGTTGCGCCTGTTGCGGGACTCTAACCCAACATCTCACGACACGAGCTGACGACAACCATGCACCACCTGTCTCTCCTGTCCCGAAGGATCTACAGGCATTACCCTGTATTCAGGAGGATCTCAAGACCGGGTAAGGTCTCTTCGCGTTGCGTCGAATTAAACCACATGCTCCACCGCTTGCAGTGGGTCCCCGTCAATCCCTTTGAGTTTCATTCTTGCGAACGTACTCCCCAGGTGGAATACTTAATGCGTTTGCGACGGCACCGAAAAGCTGAGGCCTCCCAGCACCTAGTATTCATCGTTTACAGCGTGGACTACCAGGGTATCTCAATCCTGTTTGCTACCCACGCTTTCGAGCCTCAGCGTCAGCTTTTGGTCCAGCATACTGCCTCTCGCCACCGGTGTTCTTCCCTAATATCTAAGCATTTCACCGCTACACTAGGGAATTCCGCCTGCCTCTCCCATACTCAAGTTTAACAGTTTTGGGAGCAGTCAAGGGGTTGAGCCCCCTGCTTCCACTCTCAACTTGCCAAACCGCCTGCGCCTCCCTTTTACACCCAGTAAATCCGGATAACGCTTTGCCCCTACGTATTACCGCGGCTGCTGGCACGTAGTTAGCCGGGGCTTCTAGTCAGGTACCGTCATCATCTTCCTGCTGATAGAGCTTTACATACCGAAATACTTCTTCACTCACGCGGCGTCGCTGCATCAGAGTTTCCTCCATTGTGCAATATCCCCCACTGCTGCCTCCGCAGGAGTTTTGTACCGTGTCTCAGTCCCAATGTCACTGTCCGACCTCTCAGTCCGGCTACCGATCGTTGCTTTGGTAGGCTTTTACCCCTGCCAACTGGCTAATCGGACGCGTACCATCCTATACCTGATTGCTCATTTCCCGACAAACCATGCGGTCTCGCCGACTTACGCGGTCTTACCAGCCGTTTCCAGCTGCTATCCCCCTGTATAGGGGCAGGGTTGCCCACGCGTTACTCACCCGTCCGCCACTAAGAATTACAGCCTCCATCCGAAAAACTTCCGTCTGTAATCTCCGTTCGACTTGCAGATGTGTTAGCACGCCGCCAGCGTTCATCCTGAGCCAGCGATCAAACTCTCATAAAAAGTGTTTGCGTTTCGTCAGAACAAGCTGACATTTATCATCTCTTGCTTATTCCGTTATCGACCGCAAAGTCGATAATTTTCTACTGTTATTAAAGGATGTTCTCTTCTCGCTTCGCTTCGAAAGAACGACTTAAATTCTAAATTCATACTCGTCTCTCGACTTGTATTCATTAAGAATTTAATGTCCTGCGTTCGTTTGAATTTTCAAGATTGTCTCACTATTTAGTTATCAAGGTTCTTTGCCTTAGAAACCGCTTATTTACTATATTTTTGCCAGTTTTTAATAAGTGGTCTTCTGTGGGGCAACGGATAGTATCTTACCACAGTTCTGACATATTTGTCAACAACTTTTTGAAAATTTATTAAAGAGTTTTTAAAACTGCCGATATAATACAATCGGCAGTTTTTAATTTCTTTGATTTAAAGCTTAATTAGCGCATAAAAACATAAGTTATACAGGACTAACGATTATTCATGTACAGCTACGTCACTGTACTCTGTGTCCATAACCGCCTCTATTTTATATTCAGGATAGTGCTTCTGTATCTTATTTACAACATTTTCAAATATCTGTTTTCTATCCTTCGCCTCGAAGCTGACCACCAAATCGAAACGCACTGAAGATTCTTCTCTATTGAAAATAAAAACCATGCATTTGCAGAATATAAGGTTCATCGATACAAGTTCTTCAATTGTATCTTTTATATGTATAGCACGCTTATCACTTGAATTCAATGAATAGATACCTATAGCTGTTAGAACTACATTGTGCCTAGCATATACCTCAAGGGCAATCTTCCTCGTCAGTCTATCAATTTCATCCGCTGTAAATACATCCGGAATTTCTATATGAAGTGAACCCTGATAAACATCATGGTACCTATAGTCGTAAAACTAAATCATAGGTACCTGTTACCTCAGAAAATTCCAATACTGTTTCAGTTATTTTCGAAGCAAGTGCAGAGTCAGGTGCCTCCAAGCATATGAGAAAGAGTTTCTTTTAACATATCTATACCGGCTTTTATAATAAAAATGGATATAATTACACCCAAATAAGCTTCTACAGAAATCTTGTAATTTAAATATAAAACCGCTGCTACAAGAGTCGACGCAGAAATAACAGCATCCATACTTGCATCTGTACCCGAGTTGATGAGAGATTCTGACTTAACTAGAACTCCAAACTGTCTTAACATAGCGTCCTAAAAATTATTTTCACTACAACTGCCACAGCGACTATTATAAGCGAAACTGTAGAGTATTCAGGTACATCAGGGCTAATTATCTTCTTTATAGATTCGACAGCAGAGGTCACACCTGCATATAGGATAATGACAGCAATTACCATCGCACTTAAATACTCAACCCCGCCATGTCCAAAGGGGATGTGCCTTGTCAGGCTCTTTTTCTTTGACAACTTTGCACCTATTATAGTAACCACAGAGCTTGCTACATCAGAAGCATTGTTAACTGCGTCAAGTACTATGGCTATGGAATTCGTCATTATTCCAATCACAACCTTAAAGACAGCAAGGAAGACATTGGCAACTATTCCCACTATGCTTTGTCTGGATGATTTTCTTGTCTCTAAATTCAGCTCTATCCCTAACATCATTTAATCCTGATACTTCATTTAGATTATCCTTACTGTTTGCTTCCATGTTTCCTCCTAAGCCACCAATTAACTAAACTCTTCTTGTATTTGTTTAGGATGCCAAAAGCACTATCAAAACACCAATATCGGCTTGCCACAGCTTTGCTTCTTACATTCCCTCATTAAAATATTCTCACATTATATCATAAGTACTAAGTTCAGTCTTCGCCAAAAGCGGCTCGAATTGCACAGTACTAGAAACCTCACGGTGCGTCGTCACTAAGTGCTTAGATACCGCCTCACTAAACAAAGTCTTCGCCTTACAGCTCGATTTCGTTAAGTGTTCACATTATATCACAAAGAGAGCAAAAAGCGAACGCCTGAATCTGCGTTCGCTTAAATCATACGTTCAATTTTGTCGTCTCTAAATGCTTTAACCAACTTACTCTAATGGTATTGAATTAAGTATCAATCTGCCTTTCTTATACTCGCTCCACACTCACCTTGCCATTGTAAACCATAGGTACTTCACCGGCTATTTTCATATCCTCAGAGTTTTTACCTCAGTTAGCTTATTACCGGCTTCATTAACAATATGTTATTTGAAAAGTGAAGTCCGCATTAGTATGGATTTTACTTATTCCGAATACTATGATTAACTAACTGGACTTTTACTAATTCTAAAGATTGCATTTATACCTATGGACTTTACTGATTACTATTATTTAAAATATATATAGTGTGAGAACTCATTAGGTTAGGGTTATATATTATAAAACCAAAGGAGTTTTTTTAACTATGAGCAAATACTTACATCTTTCTTTTAGGCATGCGTTCCGATATAGAGGTTATGCTGGCTAAAAATTAAGTTTCAATAGTATTGCGTATACTTTTAGGAAAAGATAGTACGACCATTTCTAAAGAAATAAGGAAAAATATAATTATTGAACAAAAAAAGGCGGGTATGGGAGGTCTTTTAATGACTGCATAAAAGCTGCAGAAAAAAACTGCACAAAGAAGCACACCTGTGGCAGATGTTTAAGCAAAAGCAGGAACTGCATGAGCTGTGGTAAATGTATACCGTTATGTGATGAGTACGTTAAACGCATCTGTCCTCTTCTACTTAAGCCACCTTATGTATGTAACGGATGCCAAGATAGAAATAAGTGCCGTCTGGAAAAAAGATTTTATAGGGCAAAGGAGGCAGATAACAGGTACAGGAAAACATTATCCGTGTCAAGAACAGGTGTTAACATAACCGTGGAAGAAATTAAACATTTAGACGGAATAGTGAGTCCGCTTTTTGCTAAAAAGGACAGTCCATAAGACATATTTTTTTAATAACCATTCCGATGAAACTCATGATTTCTGATAAAAACACTTTATTCATATGTTAACAACAGCCTGTTTACCGCCAGAAACATTGATATGCCACGCACTGTAAGAATGAGTCCAAGAAAAAATAAAAGCAAGACATTAAAGGTAGACAAGGAGTGCAGAAAAGGCAGGACTTACAAAGACTTTGTGAAATATATAAGCGAACACCCTGATTCTATCGTATGTGAAGCGTGACAGTGTGGAAGGCAAAAAAGGAGGCAAGGTGCTTCTTACGCTATTCTTCGTACAGCAGAACTTACAGCTTGCCTTTTATTAGAGACTACAATGATTCCAGGTCGGTTACAAATATATTTGAAAAAGCTCTACATTGAGCTTAGGTCTGATATTTTCGGGAAAATATTCGATGTGCTGCTCCTTGATAACGGAAGTGAGTTCTCAAATCCTGAAGCACTTGAATACGCATGATGCGGAAACAGAAGGCTGAGGGTATTTTACGTGATCCCGCTCTCCTTATCAGAAAGGCGGTTGTGAAAAATAATCTATGAAAATGATAAGAAGGATAATACCTAAGGGTGTGGACTTTAGTAATTACACACAGGAAGACATAAACCTGATGATGAGCCATATCAATTCTTATTCTAGAGCGAAGTTTGGAAACAAGAGCCTCTTACGATATTTTTTTGTGTTTCAATATGGCAAAATATTAAAGAGCTTAGGAATACAAAAAATTTCCCCAGATGAAATTACCCTAACCCCTAAGCTCCTAAAGAGATAAACCGGTATTTCCGGTTACAAGATGAGTTCTCACACCACAATAAGGGAGGGGCGGAAGTTACTTATTCCGGATTCTGGAATGTAGCCTCGGCTCCTGTTTGCTATGCGGTAAAAAGAGAAATCTATACTTGTAAGGCTGATTATAGCATTTTTTCTGACAAAGTACATATTTACCCTGAATTATTCTATGAGCATATAAAATTGCTCGATATTACAACCTTGAACCAGTTCCCTTGAAATCAATCGATTTATCCACAAAAATGGGTAGACTATCCCCTTGAAATCCGATTGAGTCATTTTGAACTGTCAAGGCATCGTTAATAGTTGCTATTCCAACTGTACAGTGCAGCCGCCGGATATTCTTCAGCGTCCTGTAGAACTCCTCTTTATAAGGACAGCTACTGCATAGTTTGAATGTTATATATCTTATTGAACGGACTGCTCTTGCAGCAATCTTTTATCAGTTTTGAAACGAATGGTATCCACCTGTTGTTTTCGCATATTTGTCAGGAGTACCAGCTCGCCCAAACCAATTGAATAAGTTGTAGGTGCTAGTATGAAGTCTCATAGCGGTTGGCATTTACTACTTTGGAATGACTGCTGACAGCAGCAAAGTCAAATCCACCTCTGCCTCTTTATGAAATTCTCCATCTTGCCACGCCCACGGTAAAACTGGATGACCTGATATGGTTCCATATCCATGTTTGTAACAATAAAGGTGTACATATGCGTCAGCTGACCGTATGGTTTTTCAATCTTGAAAAACCACGCGCCTTGGATAATCCTAGGAGCCTACTTGATACATAAATTCACCATAAGTTACAGCATAGCTAATCTGGTCCTCTTTGGTTGCTTTGTATAATCTTTCATCTTTATTCGAAGCAAGAGCCATGAGTGAAGAATTTGTTTTTAAGCGGGATGGCATAGGAACAGCCATTCATCTCACAGGTTTTATAAAGTTTGGGAGATGAGAATCCACCGTCTACCACGAAGCGTATGTTTTGATGCCTCTTTCCCAGATATTCCTGAAAAAGGGGTTCCATAAATTTATCTGCATCATTGCTGCAGTGGAGTGTTCCATCACGGAGTTCAGCCTTCAGCGATCCCCGGTCAGACCATCATAGCAGAGCAAAGGATGGTATCCGTGTGCCTGATAATGGAAGTTGAAAGCTTCCTCCTGATTGCCGTAGGTGCCAAATAAAGTACTGTCCGGATCCAGAAGCATATGCTCCGGACACTTTATGGAATAGATGATATCCCTAAAGTCATCAATGTCATCAAACTGCAGGAGTGGTATCTTCATCCATACGGTTAAAAATCTTGATAGTGTTGGCTGTGAAGCCAGACTGTTCTTTCAAGAATGGCATTGAAAAACAGGATCGATGGTCAATCATCCGCACAGTCATCTTCGAAATATGCAGAGACGATCTGATAAATCATCTGCATCAGGTTTTCATCGTCTTTGTGGAAACGGACTGATGTATCATTGGTTTTAAATTTCTTTGATCAGCTTGGTGAAGCTTTCAATCTTGGCAACGAATTCTTTTATCAGGAAGTCCTGCATCGGAGGATAACCGCCTCCGTTAAAATTTATTTTAATCTGTCTATTGCTTTTCAGTGTGATGGTGTTTAAAATATCCATGAGAGACCCTTTCTGTGGTATTTATTTGGATTCTGGCACCCAAATTTTTACCACATATTGGGTCTCTTTTTCTATTCACTTGTTAGATGAAATGCAATAAGCGGCTTAAATACTGTAACTATGTGGCTTTCAGCCACTTTCACAGCACTGCTGTAGAATAATTCAGGTTTACTTAAAAATATTTTTAAATTTAGAAAAAGTAAGTTCCAGTCTTAACTTGAATATAAATAAAGAAGCCTAGATGTGGAACTTACTTTTTCAATTCACCCTTTTTCAGATTTTTATCACATTTTATTCTCTGCTATCTTAAGCCACTATCTCTGCCCTAGTTTAAGGCTTGGAACTGCATTTAATGTCAGATCCGAAATCAGTCCCTTTTAGTATCATAGTAAGCAGCCGCCCTATCATTGCAGCATTGTCAGTACATACATATCGGCGAAGGATGATAGAACTTAAATCCCTTCTTTCACAAGCCTCCTTCATCTCTTCTCTTAGCACTATGTTGAAAGCAACCCCACCCGCCATGGCAATCTTCTTAAAAACCAAGCTGTTTCGCACTCTTCTATTGTATGACTTACAAGCATCTACTACAGCCTCCTGGGAAGGATGCAGCTATATCAGCTTTGTTTATTTCCTCGCCCTTCATTTCACAGGAATTGATGTAATTTTAGAACAGAAGACTTTAGCCCACTGAAACTAAAGTCAAATGGGTTGTCTGCCACCTTAGCTCTAGGAAAAGCTATGGCATCTTTATTACCTTCTTCAGATATTTTTGAATCTTAGGACCTCCCGGATAACCAAAGCCCTATCGCCCTTGCAACCTTGTCAGCAGCCCTCTCCTGCTGCATCATCCCTTGTTTTACCAAGAACTTCATACTCTCCATAGTCCTTAACTCATAACCAGATTGGTGTGATACTCACAACAAGACATAAAAACGGCGGTTCAAGTTCCTCATTGTCGATATAGTTGGCAGAAATATGCCCTTCTTATATGATGTACTCCAATAAGAGGCTTGTTATGAGCAAAAAGCTATTGACTTCTACCGCTGAAACTCCTACTAAAAGCGCTCCAACCAAACCGGGACCATAAGTGACCGCAACAGCATCTATTTCACCCATTGTAAGTGTAGCTTCTTTAAGAGCCTCATCCACAACCTGAATAACCTTTTTCAATATGCTTTCTAGATGCAATTTCAGGAACTACTCTCCATATAGCTTATGTATCTCAATCTGAGACGAAATAACATTTGAAAGTACCTTCCTTCCCATCCTGTACTACAGCCGCAGCTGTCTCATCACAGGATGATTCAATCGCTAATATATTCATATTTTTCACATCTTCCTTTACTAGTAGAAACGATGTGGGTGCCAAATTGATTCGACACCCACCTCTAATATTTAAAAGTTTTTAATGTTACAAGTATTAAAAGTATCAAAAACCTGCTGCAGCATACTTACAGAAGAATTAATATCTAATATCATCCGTATATTTTGATTTTTGATTAACCTCGGTTATTATCAAATATGATAGTTGTCAGCTAAAAGTCTTGTAAGTCAATTCCCAAAAGAGAATCTTCCATCTTCCTTTATCATCTTCTCTTAAATAGTATTTCTCATTGGTGGTCTTAAGCCCTTTGGTATCTTTAACTATATAAGACACTAAAAGATTGCAGAACTTATAGCCTCCTCGCTCTTCTCTTTCAGCCTCAGCGAGATCTTGAATAGCAATATTGGCTATCGTGGTCTTCTTACTCTTATAGTCTTCAATGTCTTTTTTGAGCTTTTCAACGTACTCGATCATGAGGATTCTTTTTCAAGAAGCTGTTCATCGAAGAGTTTTTGATTCTGCTCTGCAAGCTTTTTAATCTGCTCATCAGTAAGCTCTTCATTATAACAGCATTTCAAAATTCTGTTATATATTTTGAGTACCTCTCTGGCACTTCCCGGATAATTATCATCTAGGGTTAAGCTCCATGCTTCTTCTACTTCAGTTTTACTCTTTTTATCTCCAGATTCTTAAGTCCAATGCTTCTTACTAAAAAGAATCCACCGATAATAAACACGGCAAGGAAAGCCATAACCAGACCAACCACAATCGGATTTTTGCGTTTTTGTACATAAATCCCCTTACTCCTCATCAACAAACATCAAATCTATACTTTTACCATCTTTTCCAAGCCTTGCATTATCAAAGATTTTTCTGACCTCTGATATACTGCTCAGGATGTGCTATAGCGGGACTGTAGTGAGTAAGCCACATTTTTAGGCTTGGCAACTTGGGCAAGCTCACAAGCCTCCCGATGGTCATATGTGTTTCTTTCTTTGCCTTACTGCAGACTCCAGATCACCATACATGTCCCTCACATATAAATAAATCGGCATCTGCGCCATTTCTGAAATAATAGGTATAGGTCTTGTATCGGTACAGTAGGGTAACCTTAAGTCCCTTCCTTTCTCCTCCCATAACCATATCAGGTGTATAGGTTTTTCCTTCATATTCAACCGTTTCACCTTTTTGAAGCCTGTTCCAACATTTTAGAGGAACCTCATTTTCTTTTGCCTTTTCAGGTAAAAATCTGCCCGCTCTATCTACTATTATATTATATCCATAGCAAATCACATTATGCTTTAGCTTAAAGGCTTCAATCTTCATTCCAAAAAACTCAAATACGCCGCCATCTCCCTCAATCTCGACAAAGTTAACATCAAAGGGAAGTTCTTGCGCAATTATGCATAAAGACCTTATAACCCTCTCTATTCCTTTTGGGCCTAAAATTGTAATAGGCTCTGTTCTTCCCGAATTGCCAATGGATAGTAAAAGTCCCGGAATCCCGGCAACATGGTCACCATGAAAATGAGTTATGCAGATAAGACCTATGGGATTTACACTCCACCCTTCTTCTTAACTGCAACCTGAGTTCCTCACCACAGTCTATAAGTACGCTGTTTCCATTGTATCTAGCAAAGCAGTGAGGTGAGGAACCTGTTAGGCAAAAGGCATCATCCCGCCCGTACCTAATAAACATATATCCAGCATTAAATCTCCTTAATCTCCGGTCATTATAACATACAAAAATCCATGTAAAGCAAAATATCGCCTCACTTCGACTTTTGTATAACTACATCATATCAGATTGTAAGTGACATAAGCAAGGCATCTTCCTTAGGTTTGTCATAAAAGTTCGGACGGATTCCGTCTTCCTTAAACCCAAGCTTCTTGTACAAGCCTATTGCGGCCTCATTTCCCTAATCTTACATCTAATAAAAAAATTTTGTTCTATTATCTGATTTTCCATATTCAATAAGTCTATTAAAGCAAAGCCTTGCCAACTCCTCTTTTTCTGGCATCTGCTCTTACTGCAACATTGCAGATTTCAGCCTCATCTAGCACTCCCCAGTAGCCGCAATATCCTATTACCTCTCCATTTTCGATAGCACAGAAATAGTGTTTATCTTCACCTTCTACACATTCCCTAAATGACATTTCGGACCAAGGCAGGGAAAATATTGATTTTTCAATCTCAGCTACCTCTTTACAGTGCTCCGGCTTTAACTCTACTATATCAAATACATCCATAGTTATTTTTAATTCCTGTTTCTTTTTCATTTCTTTCACGCTCAGCCTGAGAAAGTCTAAGATAGACAGGCTCATGGCTTTTTGCAGTTTCCATAACACCTCTATTATAATACATTTTTCCTAAAACTGCCACACTTCCTGCATTTTGTTTTGAAATATTGGCAGGGGCGAAGAAATGAGGGTTTACAAGCCTCTTCTTCAATATTATGCTTATATACAGGCACCCCGTCTCCAAGGAAAACTATTTTTTCTCCTGCAAATTCATTGTTAAGCTCAGATAAAAGCTCTTCCACAGCCAAAAGCTCTCTGTTCTTTTTAGCTCAGTAAATTCACCATTCTTAAATGTATAAAGTCCATTATAGACCTGTTCTCTTCTTGCATCCATGATAGGGCAAATGATTCCGTCAAAAACTGCACATTATAAGCAAGAGCCGCAAGTGTAGGCACCGGAATAATTGGCTTTGATTTAGACTATAGGCAAGCCCTTTACAGTGGCAGAGCCTATTCTAAAGCCCTGTAAATGAACCTGGGTCCCGCAGCTATGGCAAATGCGTCTATTTCCTTTAGGTCAAGCTCAGACATTTTAACTATCTCACTAAGCATGGGCATAAGAGTAGTAGAATGTGTCTTTTTATGCTCAATAGTGTATTCAGCCACAAGAGTCTCGTCATCAACTATTGCAACTGATGCCACCAAGCCTGAGTATCCATACCTAAAACTTTCATTCTTCTACCACTACCTTCTATATTCAAAGCCTTTTTGCCAAATCTTTTTTTCTATTCTTATGTGTACTGCTGATTTGGGGAATGAGTTCTTCATCCTTGAAGCCCATTCGATGAGGCAGACTCCGTCTCCGTAGAAATAGTCCTCATAGCCTATTTCATCCATTTCATATATATCGCCTATGCGGTATACATCAAAATGATATAGAGGAAGCCTCCCTGTGTATATTCCTGAACTATGGTAAAGGTGGGGCTGTCAATATTATCCTCTATCAAAAGTCCCACAGCAAAACCCTTGGTAATACGGTCTTACCAACTCCAAGGTCGCTTTCCAAGGCAGATAATTTCACCCTTATCTGCCTTTTTCTCCAAGTTTCTTACCTATATTAAATGTCTCTTCCTCTGAATTACTCTCGTAAATGGTCATTTTTTTAACCCTTTGCCTGTTTAATGCTTAGAGATATCCTCTTCTTAGGAATATCTACTCCAATAACTTTTACATCAACTATGTCACCAACACTCACCACTTCAAGTGGATGCTTTTACAAACTTCTTATCTGATAATTCGGATATGTGAACCAAGCCATCCTGATGTACACCGATGTCTACAAAAGCACCAAAAATCAATGACATTGCGGACTGTTCCTTCATAATCATACCCTCTTTGAAAGATCCTTCATGTCTAATACATCAGTTCTAAGGATAGGGGCAGGGAAGATCTGCTCTAGGGTCTCTTCCCGGCTTTTTCAAGCTCACTTATAATATCCTTAAGAGTAGCTCACCTACATCTACCTTGGCTGTTAAGTCAGGATGCTTCTTAATCTCGACAGTTATGCCCTTAATTCCGCCTCTAAGCGCAGAAGATCATAGCCAAGCGCAGAAGGATCTCTTCTGCTGCCTTATAGGACTCAGGATGAACACTGCTTGAGTCAAGAGGGTTGTCTCCATCCATTATTCTCATAAAAGCCTGCACACTGTAAGAATGCCTTTGGTACAGCTTAGAAACCTTCAATAGTTCTTTTCTATTCTTGAATTTACCGTTTTCTTCTCTGTAGTTAACAATGTTTTTGCTATAGTTCCATTGATTCCTGAAACATAGGAAAGAAGCGGAGCTGAAGCAGTATTTAAGTCAACTCCCACTCTGTTTACACAGTCTTCTACCACTGCGCTCAAGGGCTTCTTCAAGCTTCTTTTTATTCATATCATCTTTGATACTGCCCAACACCTATAGCCTTAGGCTCTATCTTAACAAGCTCTGCAAGAGGGTCCTGTAGTCTTCTTGCTATGGAAGCAGCACTTCTCTGCCCCACATCGAACTCAGGGAACTCCTCCGTAGCTAGCTTACTTGCTGAATAAACAGAAGCTCCTGCTTCATTCACAATGACATAGGATACAGGGAGATGGAGCTCTTTAATCATATCGGAAATTATCATTTCAGACTCTCTGGAGGCAGTACCATTGCCTACAGATATCAACGATATTCCGTATTTTTTACTAAGTCAGCCACTATCTTCTTGGTCTCAGCCACCTTATTCTGTGGCTCTGTAGGGTAGACAACTGTAGTATAAAGCACCTTACCGGTCTCATCGACTACAGCAAGCTTACAGCCGGTTCTAAACGCAGGATCCCAGCCAAGCACTCTCTTTCCTGTGATTGGAGGCTGCATAAAGCTGGGTAAGATTCTTTCCAAACACCTTGATAGCTCCATCTTCAGCATTTTCTGTAAGCTCCGACCTTATATCATTTTTCAATTGATGGAGCTATAAGCCTTGTATAAGAATCGACTACTGTCTCCTTTAAGACTTCAGTAGTATATTTATTATCTCTGATTATAACTTTTCTACATAAGTAGTCCAATATCTCATCTACAGGAGCCTCGATTTTTACCGTCAATACCTTTTCAGCTTCACCGCGGTTAATGGCAAGTATTCTATATCCGGTAATCTTCTTTACAGGCTCACTAAAACTATAGTAGGTCTCATAGACGGTCTGTGCTTCCTTGTCTTTTGCTTCTGAAACTACATTTCCCTTATCAAAGGTTATATTTCTGATGTACTTTCTATACTCTGCATTGTCGGAGATTTCTTCCGCTATAATGTCCATAGCGCCCTTGATAGCGGACTGTACATCAGTGATACCCTTTTCCCCATTGATATAGGCAAGTGCCTCTTCTTCAAGCGGTTTGTCTGTCTGCTGTAAGGAAATGATGATGGCAAGTCCTGAAAGGCCTGCTTCTTTTGCTATAGTTGCTCTGGTTCTTCTCTTTTGCTTGTACGGTCTGTACAAATCTTCTACAGTAACCAAGGCTTCTGCTGCCTCTATAGCCTGTCTTAGCTCATCAGTAAGCTTTCCCTGTTCTTCTATAAGACCTATAACCTGAGTTTTCCTCTCTTCAAGGTTGTTCAGATATCTAAGCCTCTCATCAAGATTACGGAGCACCTCATCATTAAGTGCTCCATGCTGCTCCTTTCTGTATCGTGCAATAAAAGGAATGGTATTTCCCTCTTCTATAAGCTTGATAACTGCATTTACCTGTTCCGTCTTAATACCAAGTTCTTCCAGCAATCTTTTTTTGCTATGTCCATCTTTTCTAACCCCTCAATATATCATAGTTGAACTTCTACAAAGATATCATATATTGCCTTAATTGCAAGCTCAAAGTCATCATTGTCTACTCCGATTATGATGTTAAGCTCACTTGAGCCCCTGATCTATCATCCTTACATTGATGCGGGCATGGAGCAAGGGCAGCAAATATTCTTCCCGCTGTGCCCCTTACAGACTTCATACCTCTACCTACTACCGCAATGAGGGCTATACCTGATTCAATTTCTATAGAGTCCGGCTCTGCAAGCTTATGAATAGCCGATATTACAAGCTGTTCCTTAGGGGCAAAGGCTTTCTCTTCCACAAAAAGTGTCATTGTGTCTATACCTGAAGGCATATGCTCAAAAAGAAAATGTCATTTTCTTCAAATGCCTGAAGCACCTTTCTGCCAAAGCCTATCTCCACATTCATCATATCTTTATCTATATTGATAGCGGAAAAATCCTTTTCTTCCGGCGATTCCTGTGATGACATACTTTCGACTTCTGTCCTGTGCTTTCAACTATCCAGCTCCCCGGATCCTCAGGTGCATTGGTATTCTTGATATTTACAGGGATGCCCTGCCTTTCTTACAGGGAAGATGGAATCCTCGTGGAGGACTGATGCTCCCCATATAAGAAAGCTCACGAAGCTCTTTGTAGGTAATAATATCAATAGGTTCAGGATTGTAAATGATTCTTGGATCTGCAACAAGAAAGCCCGACACATCTGTCCAGTTCTCATATATATCTACCTTGATGGCTCTTGCAACTATGGCGCCTGTAATGTCTGAACCGCCTCTTGAAAATGTCTTAATGCTTCCATCAGGCAAGGAGCCATAAAAATCCCGGAATGACAGCATATTCTGTTTTTAAGTTTCTTTGAAAGTACTTCATTTGTTTTTCAGAATCAAATACTCCATCCTTATCAAAGAAAAGAACTGTTGCTGCATCTATGAAAGCAAAAATCCAAATATTTTGCCATAATAATACCATTTAAGTATTCGCCTCTTGAAGCCGCATAATCCTTTTCCCGCCTTTTTCCTTAAGGTTTTTCTCGATAATGGTAAACTCATCCTCGAGAGAAAGCTCTATGCCAAGTCCTTCTATGATTTCGTTGTATCTTGACTTAATATCTTCAAATTCTTCAGAAAAGTCCTCTCCACGATAGCTCTTCTCCTGACATTTTATACAGTAAGTCGGTCACCTTTATATCAGCATTGAACCTCTTGCCGGGTGCTGGAAGCGTATGGCATAATGCCTCTCTTCTCAGACTTGATTATCTCTCCAACGCTTCTTAAACTGTTCCGCATTTGCAAGCGAACTTCCGCCAAATTTTACTACCTTTAACAATTATTATCCTCCAAATCCATCTAAGTAGAACACTGGTATCCTCAAATAAAAACATTTGCAAATACCACTTTATAAGCGTAACGCTTAATTGTAATATTTGCAAGATATTTTTTTACTAAAAATTAATTATTATTTTATTTTTACACTTAAATCTTTGGTTAGCTCTTCGAATTCAGCCTCAGTTAAAGGCGAGGTGATGAAGGCAAATTCTCCCCTACCTTATCAGATTTTACTTCTTCAATTCCTGATATCTTCTGCTTTGCAGCCTCTTTCTCACCTCAGGAACTCTTACAAAGAACTTCTGCTTATACTGCCTGATGTCACCAAGAGTAAGCTTTTTCTTCATCCCAGTTGATATCAAGGTGTCTATCCTTATTTCTAACTGCTTCTACTACATCAGCCACCACAGCACTTGCAGTAGGAAGTTTGCCTGCTCCCCTGCCGTAGAACATAACATCATCAACCATATTCCCTTTATTAAAACAGCATTAAATACATCTTCCACGCTGTAGGGAGAGGCTGACTCCTGCTTAGCATTACAGGAGCAACTCTTGCATATACCACCCGTCTTCTTTTTTTACTTTCACCTATTAGCTTAATAGTAGCATCTAAGGACTTGGCGTACTCCATATCTTCCCTGGTTATCTTAGAAATACCCTCTACAGGGATGTCTTCAAAATCAACCTGTTTGCCATAAGCAAGGGAAGTGAGTATAGCTATCTTTCTACCGCTGTCGTATCCATCCACATCCGCACTTGGGTTTCTTTCGGCATAGCCCATAGCCTGCGCCTCTTTTAAGACAGTATCATAATCAAGCCCTTCTTTATCCATCTTGGTGAGGATATAGTTGGTGGTTCCATTGAGAATGCCCTGAATTTCAATTATTTCCTCTGCTGTAAGAGAATAATTAAGAGGTCTTATTACAGGGATACCTCCTCCCACGCTGGCTTCAAAAGAAGAAGTTTACATTTTTTTCTCCTTTGCAAGCCTTATAAGTCCTGCGCTGTACTTTTGCTACAAGTTCCTTGTTTGAAGTGCATACGCTCTTTCCAGCCTCAATAGCAGCCTTTACAAAAATCATAAGCAGGCTTGGTTCCTCCCATTGTTTTCAACTACAACTGATATCTCATCATCTTTTTAAGATATCGTTAAAATCGTGAGTAATTAGCTTCTCAGCAGGATCTCCAGGCATATCTCTAAGATCACAGATTCTCTTGACCCTAATCTCTTCTCCTGCCTTTTTAGCTATGCTTTCTCTGTTTGTATTAATAACTTCAAAAACTCCAGAGCCTACAGTTCCATATCCTATAATTCCTACATTTACCATTCTTCACCTCTAATTTATTCTCTTGCGAGTATTTTCATCCTTCTAATTCCATCAATCGCTTCTACCTTTGCGACCATATCAGTTATATCAGTCAGTCCATCCAGTATCTGTAAGCTGAGCTGACAAAGATGCCAGTCCGTTGACAGGTAGACTCTGATGGATAGTCAGTATATTCACACCATAACGGGCTACCTCCTTAAGCACTTCAGAAAGTAATCCCTGCCTGTCCTCCATTTCAAGCAGGAATGAGATTGTCTTTCCTCTTGCATCTTCATAGAAATAGTTAATATCGTCTTTATACTTATAAAAATGAACTTCTGCTTATACCTACAGCTTCTGCAGCCTCCCTACCGTCATTACCTTTTTGGTTTCAAGCAGCTTCTTTGCTTCAACTACCTGTAAGAGAACCTCAGGCAAAGCCCTTTCTGAAACTAAATAGAGTTTATCTTTTTCCATTACTTCCACCCATATCAAAACTTTGTATGTCCCTTAACGGTCATTTGTATGTAACAGAAAGAATATTAACACAGACTACCATTAATTGCAAGTGTTAAAGCTAATAGTTTTATACTATATTTTAGGGTTTTTACTATCAAATTTGCCATATGATTCATCTCAAACCCCTATTTACCGTTAAAAAGCCGTATAGTTCTACAATCAAATTCCTGCTTTTACCTAATTCGCCTCCTGTGACAAGACTCATAAGTGACATCTACATATCCGCCGTAGCGCGATCCTCGGAGAGTTTTTAATTTGATAGGGAATTTTGGAGAAATTTCTATCAATTAAAAAGCCAGCACAGGAATATCTCCCATACTGACTTATTATAGTTAATCTTCTTTTTAATGCTCTTCCATTTTAGATATGCATTGATGAAAAGGATCAAAGTATCCATCAAGAACCGCCTGTGCATTGCCGATTTCTACATTTGTCCTACGATCCTTGACCATTGTATATGGCTGAAGCACATAGGAACGAATCTGGCTGCCCCAGGCAATGTCTTTTTGCTCTCCTCTGATACCCGCTTCCTTAGCCTCATTTTCCTGCTGTTTAAGCATATAAAGCTTTGTCTTTAACATCTGCATAGCCTTGGCTTTATTCTGGAACTGAGAACGCTCATTCTGGCAGCTTACTACTATTCCCGAAGGGAAATGTGCAATTCTAATCGCAGATGAAGTTTTGTTGATATGTTGTCCACCTGCACCGCTTGCACGGAAGGTATCTATTCTCATATCCTCATCTTTAATCTCGATATCTATATCATCTTCAATATCCGGCATTACATCACAGGGATACAAAGGAGGTCTGCCTCTTTCCCGCAGCATTGAAAGGTGAAATACGAACCAAACGGTGCACTCCATGCTCACTCTTTTTAGGTAGCCATAGGCATTGGTTCCCGTAATTTCAATGGTACAGGACTTTACGCCTGCTTCTTCTCCCTGCCAGATAGTCGATAACCTCTGTCTTATATCCCTTACTTTCCGCCCATCTGGTGTAAGCTCTCATAAGGATGCTTGTCCAGTCACAGGCTTTCAGTACCGCCTGCACCCGCATGTAAGGTGATAATAGCATTATCTTTATCATAAGGTACTGCTTAGCAGGGTTGAAATCCTAAGAGCATCAAACTCTGTCTTAAATCTCTCAAGTTCGTCACCTATTTCTGAAATCATGGAGGCATCATTTTCTTCTTCTGCCATTTCAATAAGTGCACCTATGTCATCAAAGAGCCCCTGCAGCTCGTCAAAAGCTTCTCTATATTATTCTTTTAAAACCTGATATTTCAGCCATAGTAGCATTTGCCTTCTCGGCATCATCCCAAAAATCCAGGTTCGGATATGAGTCTGTTTAACTCCTCGAGCCTCATCTTCTTGCTCGTTAAGTCAAAGTGAATCCCTCACTTCGACTAATGGCTCTGCATAAGAGTTTAATGTAACTTTGAACTGGTCTAACTCTACCACTATCTCACCACCTTTTGTTTTTATATTCACAAGAAAAGATTATAACATAGGGCAGTATGGGTTGGCAAGGATGTAAACGGGTTATAGGGGAATATTTTTCACAGGTTGGTTAAGATTAGTTAAAATACTTAATTGTCTCTTTGCTTATGGCTGTTAAGGTATCATCTAGCACATCCTTTTGCTTCATTCTCTTGGCTGACTTGGACATGGAATAATAAATTGTGGTATGACATTACTGCTCCAACAGCCTGTCCAGCCAGCTTTTTATTGATTTTGCTTTAAATCATTATCCTTAGCATAAAAAGAATGTAAATTATCTCCAATGTAGTATTCATTGAAAACTTACACCCAACCTAATTTGACTTGTGCTTTCTTTGTTTTCATATATAATGTATTCAAAGGTTGGGTCAGGAAATCAGTATCTGAATTTTTTTCATAATCAGGCTGTCACGAGAGTTAAATGTCCATTCCTTTCGAATATAGAGCAGAAAATTGTGTACTTTGTCTCATATCATAACCTTTAGCCTTAGATTCTCAGCCATATATTCATAAAACTTCTGATACTCATCAAATGACAATATCATTTTTTTCTTCTGATGAGGATGAATTTTGAAGACTGTTTTGCTGACACAGAAGTCTGCGATACCTTTGTGTCAGTTTCTTTAGTTGAATTTATCCCCTGGTATAGTTCATGTTGATTATAAAATTGACAACCGTAAAAAACAAACCATCAGGACAACTAATCCTATAACAAATACTTTTCTTTTTATCCATAGTGTAAACCTCTTTTATATAGTGTTTTAATCAATTTCCCCTAATTATAATTGCTGATAGAGTTGCTCTACCAGCTTTTGCCTCCTTTCTCAAAAAGGCGCAAAAACCACTTACCTATAATCTTGACTATGGCGTTTTTATTTTTAGTTGTAAAAAAACTTCACCAAAAAAAGCTATCATAATTACAACATAAGCTCAGGTACAAAAAGATAAAGCACTTTTTAATGGTATATCAAAGCTAAGTTTCCGGATGCTGTAATGCATTTAACATAAAATAAATTCATTACAACAAACATTATTATAAAAACCAAATAAATATATAAGTTTCTTCTTTTTCAATTTTTAGGCTCCTTTTTATAAGGTATTATACATTAATTACTTCTATACTAGTTTTAATAAATAAATTTTCAAAAGAACCATACCAAAAGTGGAATTTTTCTGTAAATTGATATTTTCAACGCAGCTCCTCCCCATACCACTTTTTGAAAAGCCCTCCTTAAAGGGGCTTTTTGTCTTTCGCTTACCTTTCATCAAACATCTAATTCTATAGCTCTGAATGTACTTTTCGACTTTACTCTTCGTGTTATCCCCTGTCATTCTATCTAAGGTATAAGTGTTTTTCTTCAAGCAAAAATCCTAAAAATCTCCCTCAGTGAGCTAATAGAATAGTTGATTGTCTTATCCGCGTACTGCATTGCCTTTTTCAAAACGATTTGTTTTCTTCATAAGCCGAGCATAAGGTAACATAAAAGCAACGCCAAAGGTATATAACGATATTTCATATTAACTTTTACTTCTTTCGTATTTATGACAGTTTTTCAAGCAATTTCATACTTTTATCCGCTTCACCATATGGGCTTTATAGCAGACTGCTATACCATTGATTATAATAGCTTCTGCTCTCACTTGGCACAAATCTACCGACATTATCAAGTCCCATTTCTCCTCTTGTTATACTAAAGGCTTTTTATTAATCTGTCCAGCTTCACTAGCATTACATTGCCTGATTCTTAGATCAAATAGTGCAGACATATACTCTACATATTGTCTGTTCTTCTTATTATCTAAGGGTATCCTCTGCTTTAATTCGTTAAACAGGTGCTCTGCTTCCCATACTCTGAAAGGTAGTTAGTTTTGCTATCTCCCTTTCCATATCAAGCAAGCGGAAATCGTCTGTTATAATCCTACTTTCTACAGTCTCTGCATCTATGTTAAAATAATCCAGTATTTTTTTGTATTGTTCCCGCTTAGGCTTAGCCTTACCACATTCTATTCTTGAAATCGTCTTAACATCTATATCCAAATCATCTGCAAGTTTTGCTGAGATATGCCTCTTATCACCCTTTTCCTGCTTAACTATCTCTGAAATAATATTCACATTTCTCTGCTTGTATCCGGTAAGCAAATTAATATCCTTAGTATTCCATTCAAATCCATAGTTCTTCATATAAAATTTTTTCAATGCATCCCCGCATCTTCTTGTAATCTTGGTACAATGTTGTATTTATGTTTTTTAGATATGAAAAGTATATTCTCCAAAAGCTTTTGATATATTTAGCAAAAGTCCGTTACCTGTAAGCATTTGCTCTGCCTTTAAGATAACCTGCAAAGCCTCATCAGGTCTATTATTTTTTTGATATAGCTGTTTCTACAATCAATGAAACCCTGCCATACAAATTGCACTTTATCTCCTCATCGTAAAAATGTCTCTCAATATAGTCAAGTATTGTAATACCATATGTTTTTAAGCAGATTCTCACCCAGTTTTTCTTTATTATTAAGATATAAAAGTAAGCAGTATTAGCTCATTTTCTCCTAATAGATAGTTATCCAGTTTCTCTAAAGAAAAACTCAGGCAAGGTTAGTGTTAATGCTTGATAGTAACTTCTAGCAGCCTCCTACGAAATCACGGTATTTTTTTCAGAGATAAAATCCTTTTATCATTTTCAATATATTGCAAATGTAAAGGGCTTTCTATGTCTGCTAACGCTTCGTACTCCGCAAGTAGTTTAGCTGCTTCATCATAGCTTTTTATTTTCAATTTCGTCAGTGAGCTTTTCTCTCAGTTCATACAATTCATAGTCCTTTTCATCCTGCATAAGCTCAACTTTATTATCTACTCCTGCCTAACCTGCTTTACAATCATATCAAGCACAAAAATAGTCAGCCCTCTTTCCCCGCTTCAGTCCTTCTTATAACAGACTCTGAGCAGACTCCTTTTTGCTAATAATTCTATGCTAATGTCTTGTTTAACACGCTCATATTTAATAAGTGCCCCTATTTTTACTATATTCATAAATCCCTCATACTCTTATTATCTTAGCTACTATATATCTACCGCTTAAGAACCCTATTTAATATAATTCTTATCCGTCACCTACCATTATATATTAAAAATAAGCCAGAATACAGTATATATTATAATTTTTCTGTATTATGGCTTAAAATTCTCTAACAATTATCTATTAGTTTTACATTTTACTACTTTACTATACTTTTCCATAAATCTTTCTTGCCTTTAACTCTTTGCATAAGCTCTTACTTTTACATAATAAGTCTTATCACCTCTAAGTCCACTGATATTATGAATATTGGCTATTGTTGTGGTTTTACTTGCTTTCTAACATAGCTGAGTTCGCAGCATATCTTATTTCATATCCCTAATACACCCTTCACTTTATTGAATCTAACCTTAACTCCTCTATTTAAGGGTGTCACTCTAACACCATCTACCTTATCAAAGCTTTTACTCTTTGTCATTCTTATCTTTAAGGAAATTGATTATATGTCCATTCACAACTGCATATCGATCGAGTGGTAGAATTCTTATAACCGTAGAATATTGAAAAAGGTGCAAAAAGCCTTTTCTTCAAAAATAACATTATGAGAATAAATAGTAGCTCTTACAACGGGAAAAAGCATTCCTTTTTTATTATGCGTACATTATCTCCTATCTTTACCGTCTTTAATCCTGACTCTGCAAATGCAGCCATTCCTATTGACTTAGTTCCTTTGGGTATAGAGATAGAAGTAAGCCTGCTACAATGCGAGAAAGCAAAAATCATCAATTTCACCTAATCCTTTACCAATGCTACAGCTTCTGATTCCTGACTCATAAAAAGGCTTGAATGCCTATTTTTTGACATTTGCCGGGATTTTTATACTTCTAATGATGTAGTCTTTAAAAATGCATAGGTATCTATGTAATTAACAGTGCTTGGAATAGTTACACTCTGTATATTCTCCATATAGCTGAATGCCCTTCTTCCAACGGAAGTAACACCCTTTTGATAACTACTTTGTATATATTATTTCTTTTGTTATTGAACCATTTGTTATAATACACATTAGTATCATCTGTATCATTCCACATATCACCCCTTACCTGATATGGTAGAGCACACCTTTTTCTATTCAAGCGGGCTCTGACGTTATCACCTACCTGCATTACCTCTCCTTCTAAAATATCTGCCTTAACATTATTCTTAAACAAAGGCATTGATATCAGAAGTAATGCAAAGAAACCAATTTTAATTGCTTTTTAAGCATAGATTGCTTCCTCCAACATATTTTTAAAATAGTCTCATCCCTCATTCTAGCAGAAATTTTTGTATCTGTTCAAGTTTAAAAATAAGTTCTGCTTATTAAACCTGAATTATTCTATGAGCATATAAAATTGCTCGATATTACAAATCCTTGAACCAGTTCCCTTGAAATCAATCGATTTATCCACAAAAATGGGTAGACTATCCCTTGAAATCCGATTGAGTCATTTTTGAACTGTCAAGGTACGTTAATAGTTGCTATTCCAACTGTACAGTCAGCTGCCGGATATTCTTCAGCGTCCTGTAGAACTCCTCTTTTATAAGGACAGCTACTGCATAGTTTGAATGTTATATATCTTGCTGAACGGACTGCTCTTGCAGCAATCTTTATCAGCTTTTAAAACGAATGGTATCCACCTGTTGTTTTCGCATATTTGCAGGGGAGTACCAGTCGCCTAAACCAATTGAATAAGTTGTAGGCAAGCATATGAAGTCTCATACGGTTGGCATTTACTACTTTGAATGACTGCTGACAGCAGCAAAGTCAAATCCACCTTTTGCCCTCTTTTATGAAATTCTCCATCTTGCCACGCCCACAGTAAAACTGGATGACCTGATAAGGTTCCATATCCATAGTTTGTAACAATAAAGGTGTACATATGCGTCAGCTGACCGTATGGTTTTTCAATCTTGAAACCACGCGCCTTTGGATAATCCCAGGAGCCTACCTGATACATAAATTCACCATAAGTTACAGCATAGCTAATCTGGTCCTCTTTGGTTGCTTTGTATAAATCTTCATCTTTATTCGAAGCAAGAGCTTTATGAGTGAAGAATTCTGTTTTTAAGCGGATGGCATAGGAACAGCCATTCATCTCACAGGTTTTATAAAGTTTGGGGAGATGAGAATCCACTGTCACCACGAAGCGTATGTTTTGATGCCTCTTTCCAGATATTCCTGAAAAAGGGGTTCCATAAATTTATCTGCATCATTGCTGCAGTGGAGTGTTCCATCACGGAGTTCAGCCTTCAGCGATCCCACGGTCAGACCATCATAGCAGAGCAAAGGATGGTATCCGTGTGCCTGATAATGGAAGTTGAAGCCTTCCCTTCCCTGATTGCCGTAGGTGCCAAATAAAGTACTGTCCAGATCCAGAAGCATATGCTCCGGACACTTTTATGGAATAGATGATATCCCTAAAGCTTTTATCAATGTCATCAAACTGCAGGAGTGTATCTTCATCCATACGGTTAAAAATCTTGATAGTGTTGGCTGTGAAGCCAGACTGTTCTTTTTCAAGAATGGCATTGAAAAACAGGATCGATGGTCAATTCATCCGCACAGTCATCTTCGAAATATGCAGAGATGATCGATAAATCATCTGCATCAGGTTTTCATCGTCTTTGTGGAAACGGACTGATGTATCATTGGTTTTCATTTCTTTTGATCAGCTTGGTGAAGCCAATCTTGGCAACGAATTCTTTTATCAGGAGAAGTCCTGCATCGGAGGATAAATCGCCTCCGTTAAAATTTATTTTAATCTGTCTATTGCTTTTCAGTGTGATGGTGTTTAAAATATCCATAGAGACCCTTTCTGTGGTATTTATTTGGATTCGGCACCCTAAATTTTACCACATATTGGGTCTCTTTTCTATTCACTTGTTAGATGAAATGCAATAAGCGGCTTAAATACTGTAATCTATGTGGCTTTCAGCCACTTTCACTGCACTGCTGTGAATAATTCAGGTTAAATATTATCAAAGTTCGAATAAATTATTGCAATAATCCTTCTCCCCACTTAATTGACAATACCCGTGGGAACCCTATATTATTATTAGGATATAGTTGTCAAAACCTTGACAATTTAAGTTTATAATTAAGTCTGTATATTTATACTTAAAGGAGCCACCATGTCACTTTCAACACTGAATGATAATATAAAAAAACCGTACATTCAAG
>BNJT01000945.1_pt1 | contig 99346 bp, 94 predicted proteins | sample 8540491 | NCBI WGS metagenome assembly BNJT01 (sample SAMD00202455, study PRJDB9452) | human saliva metagenome | host: Homo sapiens | reverse complement strand
ATCGTGGGTCACGATAATGACTGTTTCCCCCTCGCGATTCATCTCTAAGAGAAACTTCAAGACCAAATCTCTATTTTCAGGATCCAGCGAACCTGTTGGTTCATCGGCTAAAATCAGCTGACTGGGTTTTAAGATGGCTCTAGCAACTGCAATTCGTTGTTGTTCGCCACCAGATAACTCGGAGACCTTTTGATGCAAAGTAGCTGACAAACCTACTCTCTCTAAAATCTCTTCCACCTTTTTGAACTTGTCTTTCTTGGACAATTTCACATATTTCAGCGCCAGCATGAGATTGTACTCGACCGTTTCATCATCAATCAGGGCAAAATTTTGAAACAGATAAGAGATATGTTCACGGATTATTGTTTGCGACTTAGCAGAATTAACCGCTAGATTTGTCTGACCAAAAATCTCATACCGTCCACTATATTCACCATCTATCAAACCTAATAAATTTAACAAGGTCGACTTGCCACTACCACTTTTTCCAACGATGGCAACCAAATCTCCCTGATCAATCCTGAGAGATAAGTGATCCAAAATCACTTTTCCTCCAATGGTTTTGGTAATATTTTCTAACTCAATCATAAGATGCCCCCTTTCAATAATTCTACTAGACTTCTTTTCTCCATCCTAGAAGCCAAGACTAGCACAAATAGTATATCCAGACATGTAAAGCCTGCAAACAGCAGGAGTGGCAAGAGCGCATGGGCAAAGAAAATCAATACTAGAAGAGGGAGACTATAGCCCAACAAGAGCAGAACTAGAAGAGGGCGGTAGCGATCGACCAGTTTCCACCCCATAAATTTCTTGGTAATGATGTCCCTGCGCTTCAATAAGAAAGTTGTTACTAGTAAGAAGTAGGAAATCATCATGCTAAGGAGACCAAACAAAGCAAAGAGTATATTAAGATTTCGAACTGCATCTCGATAAGAATCTACTTTCTCTTGTTGAATGGCTTGAAGCGATGAAAATTTTAAATAATTCCCATCTGATAATTTCTCAACTAACTCCGTAATCACTTTTTGATTTTGTTCTGTATTTTCAACTTTCATAGGATTGTTTAAACCTGTCGTTGACAAGCGAGTCTTTTCTTCCCACATCATGTCTTGATCATTTACCAGACTAATAATTGGATTGTGGAGATTTTCCTTTCGCTCATTATTATAAGGGAAGAATGACCAATCTCCTTCATAGTAGGCAATTTCTACATCCATATCTTCTATTGTTTGCTTTTGCTGATCTTCATACCTCAGAGAAAGATAGGCGATGGATTTTCCCAAGAACTGATTCTTACCTTCTTGTCCTTTATCACTGGCTGGCATTAAAATAACTTTTTTAGTGCTGTTATCTGGTAACTTGAATCCCTTGCTCTTTAGAAAATTGCTATTAGCATAGTAAACATCTACCTTATCAGGCAGTTGGTACTGCTGTACTTGTTCAGCTTTGATGACTGGTTTGATAGGAAGACTCGCACTTCGCACATAATTTACTTGTATTTTTGCTAGCAAATCTTGATAAAATTGGTAGAAATAATCTGTAGATTTCCCTGACCCTGCTAGCTCTTCTTGCCACAGATTATCATTGAGTTTGAAGGTTTCTAAGGTCAGGTAATTGCCTTGGCTTACCCACTGTTGCTGATAAGCAAGTTCTTTGTTTTCTTGTTCTAGACTTCTGCCCACCCCAATCAGTAAGGCCGTCAGTAAAATAGTTGTCCCTATTTTCATCACATAATTGAAGATGAGACCAAGTTTGACAGATGAAAAACCTTTCAACATGGAACTAACTGTCATTTTCTGAATCATCAGGTAGGTCAGCCAACTGATGAACAAATACAACTGTAAAAGCAGAAATTGGGATAAGAGTAAACTTGGGAACAGAAGTTTTGGCCTGTAGTCCAGCACTAAAAATAGTCCCAAGTCAATGACAAGACTTCCACCCAAGAGAAGATAAAAATTAGTCTTTACAAAACCAGCTAAAATCGCTCCGCTTTGAAAACCAAGTAACTTTTGAACCCCCACTCGTTTCATCTCCATCATCGGCTGATAAACTGTTACTAACACAAGAAGTAAAATAGCCAAGACAAAAACAATGGCAGATAAAAGCAAATCTCGATTTATGACTTCCACTGCACTTTTATAGGTAGGCTCTAGCAAGGTAGCCTGGTCTATCTTGAAAAAATCGCTCCATTTCTGTACAATCCTATCCTTATCCATCTCTTGTGTAGAAGTTATCGTATAGCGACCATTTAAACTACGAGATGTATCCTTGATATAGGTTTGAAAAGTCATAAGCTGAATAGGCTTGGCTTTTAGAAAGGTCGGAATCGTACCAAGTTTATTAGAAATTTCTTTATTACTGTAGACTCCTTCACCATCTGTGGTAAAATCAAGAGAAGAAATCCCAAACTCTTGGTAGGGGAAGGTATCTTTATCAAAAACACCAGACTTGATTACCTCATCACCACTGTCTGTTTTGATGATGGAGACCTTGTACTCCTTTGATACATCCTCAAAAAATCGAAGAACAGACGCTGCAGGTTCGTTAATATCTTTCAAATACAAATCCAAAGAATCTACAGTCTTTCCCATTTCCCGAATCCGAACCGCTTCACGTGTGTAGTTTACATTAAAAACAAAAAAAGTGGTACACAGCAACAGCAGAAACATACAAAGATGACTGATTTTTTTCATAGAGATACCTCCCGTGAAGAGACTAAACTGGGAAAAACTAACTTTCCAATAAAGCCACACAGTGATTTTCTCAGCTTGATTATATTCAATGCTGAAAACACTGTGTGGTTTTTGAATGTTTAGAGGTTAGTTTTTTGAACAATTGTCTATCAGAATGTTCTTTTATCTGTCAATAATCCTAGAAAATCTTGTCGTTTCAAGTCTGAGAAATGTTTGGTAGAAAGACTTCCTTTTTGAAGTCCATCATCTCTAACCTGTAAATAATAGCTCTGTTGTCTTGTTTTAATTGTCAAAAAATCGCCAAATATAAAAACTCTTTTCCAGTTGCGAATCTCAAATTCTTCATCTCTGATTTTGGAATGCGGATAAGTCCTTGCCGCAAATCGCGATGATGCTCATTTGTGAAAGTCATCCCATTTCCAAGATTTCTTATCAGCAATTCATCTGATGTTACCATCACTAGTGCTATTTTAGTTAAGAGAATTTCAACTGTTGGTGGTAAAATCGCTAGATTAAACCAAGGGTGTAAGTAGCGATAAGCTAAGAAATAGTTAGGTTCCTCACCCAATCCTAGTTGTTTATATAAGGTCTTGACTTCACTATCTAACCTCGCTTCAAAAGACACATCTGAATGCTCCTCTTCCTTCTTCTGATTAAAATAACGCATCCAGACTAGGAAACCTATAAAGACTAGGACAAATATTCCTGATAAGATATATTTTAAATTGTAGTTCATCGCTTAACCTCCTGATTCACTACTCCGCCTAAAACAGAAACCTATTTATTTTGAAAATAGTTCCATCACAACTTTAAATAAGACGGGTGTCATTAAAATTAGGATAATTCCTATCACAAATATCATGACTACTCGAAAAAGTTCCTTATTTTTAAACATTTTTCCACCCCTTTTCTAACTACATCATAGTACTGTTAAGCCCATTTTAAAATTACACCCAGCTTATTTTAATTTTCTTTTTTACTATTCCTGTTACTATGATACAATATTTTTAATTGGATTTTATTATTTGTTAACTTTTTTCACGAAAAGGAGAAAATCATGCAATATGATTTCGGGAAAGTATATTGAAAGACCTATAATAAAGTTAGCCAGCTACCATTACTAAAAGTTAGATGTCTTAACTAATTTACCGTTTTTCAATTCAAGAACAATATCAGATAATACTTCAATATCCTCTTTATTGTGGGATGTGACCAACATAGTAATATGATTCTTTCGAGCATAGCTCTTAATTATTTTTCTAAGTTCTTCTACACCTTCATAGTCCATACTATTAAATGGTTCATCTAGGAGTAAAATCTTAGGATTTTCCATCAATGCTTGGGCAATCCCTAATCTTTGTAGCATGCCTAATGAATAATTTTTTACTTTTACATCTTTATCCTGATATAAACCTACCTTATTCAATACTTCCTCAATCTCTTTCTTAGTAATTTTATTTTTGATTGCAGCTAATTGCTCTAAATTCTCTAATGCAGTTAGGCTAGGCAAAAATCCCGGATTTTCAATAAGTAACCCTACATCAAGTGGCATAGAACCATTTTCCCCAACAATTACACTCCCAATTGTAATCTTACCAGTAGTAGGTTTCATTAATCCTGAAAGCATTTTAAATAATACACTTTTCCCGCATCCATTGGTTCCTACAATTCCATATATTTTACCTGATTCAAAAACATAACTAACATCATCTATAACATACTTTTTCCCAAATATTTTTGAAAGATGATCTACTTTTATACAATCCATACGTTTCAACTCCTTACTCATTTTGATACTGCTTACTTCCTTTAGGTAATGTAATATCTTTATTTTCAAATATTTTGAAATTTAATAGAACCAACATTGCATCAACAAATACCAATATCCCACATCTACCAATGAAATTTATGCCGTAACCATACACTGAACCAGAAATGGAAAACAATGAAAATGCTCTCAGATGTTCTCCTAAAAAGCCCAATGCTGAACCCGCCATTACAATCAAAGTGCCCGTATAGATAACAAATACTAACGATTGTGATATTCTAAACTGTGTTAAAAGTGCATGGAGCAGGGAAAAGAAATATAGCAACAATCCTTGTAAAATTATTATCTTTACTATCTCATAAATTACTATATTCGTTTCAAAATTTCCAAATAAATACGTTTCTGAAAATTTTTTTGTGGCTGTTGAAATGCCGATGCCAAAGTTAGAATCTCCTATTCCTACTATGGTGGAAAATATACAAATACTAACCACATAATAAATCACACTTTTTCAAAAATTTTTGAAATGCTTATTTCTATAAAAAAATCATTTCTACTTGAATACCTACTTAGTACAAAAAAATATTTTTGTTCAACTGGGCTTTGTAGCATCATTATGAAAGCTAATAAAAAAACGGAAAGGTGAAATATCCAGTATAGGAATCATTAAACATGATAAGAATCAGCTCACCAAAAATGAAAATTCCCAAATTTATATTTCAATACTATCAGCTGACTAAAAATTTGCTAATATAGCAAAAAGCAACTAATAAATATAAAAACCTATATAAAAAAATCTTCTTTATTCTTTAATTCTTTAAATTTCTTCATCAGTTTCTATATCCCTTTTTAAATTTTTTTATACGACATCCAATATGATATTACTACTATAAGGATTAAGTATACAAAAACAAATACTACGCTTATTCCTTTTACTCTTGAAACATCAAAAATTGCCATTGGTTCAATTTTAGTAAGACCTAAAAACATAGCAAACAATGATCCTATTGTCGTTAAAATAAATGGGGATAACCATGCAACAAATTTGCTCTTAATAAAATATGACATCGCCAATCCAACACTACTATATGCAACGCCAACAAAGGAACAATGTAAAATGATTATTACTACATAAAATAACGGGGATATCCTCACTGCTGATTCATAAATAGAAACTTTTGTTATTGCATAATAAGCATCCATATTTATACTTCTATTAAAAAATAAAATTGACATTATCAAGAATAATAACATTCCAAAAATAAATGTTGTAAATGATATGAATCCATTGATTATAAAAATAGAATTAAAATACTGTTTATATCCCATCCTTGATACAATATATTTCATTGTTCCACTTTTTCTATTTTCGATATGCTGTGACGCAAAAGGAATTGTTGCAATAAGAGGTGCCAAAACTATTAACAACGACCTATCACCATTATAACCTTGTAAAAATGCCACAATATAATCATGATTAAAAAAATACTCCATCCCCTCTTCAATAAATGCACTTACAGAAAATATCATAGAAGTTAAAATAATTAATATTGCTAAAAAGAATTGCTTATTTTTCATCCCTTTTAAAAACATACTGACCTTGTAATCCATACTTCTCTCCTATAAAACAAATGGGATGAGCGAACATGCTCACCCCCAAATATACAAACCTATATTCTAGCTCTTAATACTCATCAGGACTCCATGAACCGCTGGTTTGAACTTTAACATATGTTGCGAACCCTGTCCATCCACCCAATCTAAGATTAGATCCTTCTGCATCTGATGGACTATTATAATTCAAATAAATCCTATCTCCACTACCTGCAGAATATGTATGTGTCATTTGATCGTCACCTCTAAAAATAGCACAGTGCATTGTATAACCACCACCGATTGATGTATTATTATTTACTCCTCTTGATTGATTTGTTTTATATAATGAGTCAGTCACTGTACGACCTCCGAATCTCGGCATAATCATATCGTAGTCCGAAATTTCTCTAGCAGAGACAGCCATTGCACCAATCATTAACGTAGCACATATACTTGCAAATAACTTTGTTTTAGTATCTGGTTTTTTCATTATTACAATCCTTTCGCTCCACTTACGACACAACACAAAATGAAAAACATGTTGTATTGTGTTGTTTTCTTTAATTTGGGATATGATATACTTTCTGTGAAACCAAATATGATAAACTAAAAAGCAAAATTATAATTAATTCAAATTTATCGAATAACTACTTTAAAAACGATATTAGCATTCACAGAAAATCTTATGTAATCACTAAATAATCCATTGGACTCACCTTCCTTTCATTTTTACAACTAGCGCATTATATCGGCCATTTCCATGGGAAAACCGTAGCAATGCTGAATAAAAAAGCAAGAACAACTAAAAAGCGAAAAACTTTTTTATTCATACTTTTTCCTCCTATCTGTATTTTGTGTCTATAGTATACCTCTTCTTTACTCTATTTTAAAATTAGTTAACTTTTTTCACACATTATTTTAGTTTTCTTTTTACTATTCCTGTTACTATGATACAATATTTTTAATAGGATTTTATTATTTGTTAACTTTTTTCACGAAAAGGAGAAAATTATGCGTTATGATTTTGGAAAGGTCTATAAAGAAATACGTGAGTCAAAAGGATTGACCCAAGAAGAGGTCTGTGGAAATGTCCTCTCAAGAACCAGCCTATCAAAGATTGAAAGTGGCAAGGCAACTCCCAAATATGAAAATATGGAATTTCTTCTCCGTCAAATCAATATGAGTTTTGAAGAGTTTGACTACATCTGCCATCTCTATCAACCGAGCCAACGAACAGAAATCATGCAAACTTATCTCAATATGAGTTCTATCATTGGCAGTAGTAGTCTAGTTCATTTTTTTGAAACATGCCAAGACTATCTCAAAACCCATCATGACCTGCCTATAGAAGAGATCAGGGACATGCTGGAAGTTGTCATTCATATCCGTCGACATGGTACAGAGCAACTATCAGACCAAGTAAAACAGACTATCCAAAAACTGTGGGAAAAAATTGAAAAACAAGATACATGGTATGAAAATGATCTAAAAATCCTCAATACCATCCTTTTCAGCTTTCCCATTGAACATCTCCATCTCATCACTGGAAAAATCTTGCAACGCTTAGAAGTCTATAAAAACTATCAACATTTATATGACTTGCGAATGACAATCCTATTAAACCTTTCCACACTCTATCTATACAATCAAGATAAAAACATATGCCAACAAATCTGCGATACTTTACTGGAGGATGCCAAGAAAAAAAAAAGCTACGATATGCTTGCTGTCTGCTATGTCCGTATTGGGATTTGTACAGACGATTCTAAACTTATCCAAAAAGGGTTCTCCCTTCTGGAGCTAACCGAGGAAACTTCTATACTGTCTCATCTCAAAAAAGAAGTAGAGACCTATTACCAGCCGAAGGAAAGATAAAAAAGTCGAGGGAGTTCCTCGACCTTTTCATATTATTCTATTCGTTATTTCTTAATACCAGCCGTTGTTAAGCCAGAAGTTTTTAGCGGCTGTCCATGAACCGTAACGTCCTGCAACGTAGGCATCTGCTACACGTTCTTGGTTTTCAGCTGAGTAGTCACCGTTCAAGTATGAATCTGTCAATTGGTAACGTCCGATGTAACGTCCGTTTGTAGCTGTGTAGCTGCCGCCTGATTCTTTTTGTGCAATCCATTCTTTAGCTTCTGCTTCAGATCCGCTTACAGTTGTAGCTGGTGCTGAAGTTTCTGCTGCAGCAACAGTTTCTTCTGCTACAGGAGCGCTTGCAGCTGGTGCTGCTTCTTCTACTACTTCTGTAGTTTCTGCTACTGGAGCTGAAACAGTTTCATCTTGAGCTGCTGGTGCTGCATAAGTCGTTGAGGTTGGTGCTACTGGAGCTACAGGACCATCGATAACCAACTCTTGACCAACATAAATCAAATGAATGTTGTCAATGTGATTGTTTTCTGCCAATTTCTCAACAGTTGTGTTGTGAGTTTCAGCGATTTCTGAAAGTGTATCACCTTCTTTAACAGTGTAAGTTGATGATTCTTGAGCAGATACAAATGATGGAGCAAATACTGCAAACAAGGCAGCTACTCCTGCAAGAGTTGTTTTAATCTTTTTAGTTGTTGATTTCATATTCGAAAATTCTCCTTCTTTCTATAGTTCTATCATACCCTTTAAATATTACTGTTTCTTGACACTTTTATGTAGAAATATTACAAAATTATTTTTTATTTCCTTAAACAAGCTATTTTTTGTCATGAAAGATACTATTTTTATGCTATTTGTAGTGTAAAAAGGTTTTCATCCACAATTAAAGCCAAGACCTTTATTCTTTGATATAATAGAGATAAGAATTTTTATAAGGGGAAACTGATGAAATCACTTCGTTTTCAATCTGTCTTTGATATCATCGGACCAGTTATGATTGGCCCATCTAGTAGCCATACCGCTGGTGCTGTTCGTATTGGGAAGATTGTCTCTTCCATTTTTGATGATACTCCGACAGAAGTCGAATTCCAACTATTTAACTCATTTGCCAAGACCTATCGTGGTCACGGGACAGACCTAGCCCTTGTTGCAGGTATTTTAGGCATGGATACAGATGATCCTGAAATTCCAAACAGTCTGGAAATTGCCCACAAGCGTGGCATCAAGATTGTCTGGACTATTCAGAAAGACAGCAATGCTCCTCATCCAAACACCACTAAAATTACCGTCAAAAATGCTCACAAGACCATCAGTGTGACTGGTATTTCTATCGGTGGAGGGAATATTCAGGTCACCGAACTCAATGGCTTTGCCGTCTCTCTCAATATGAATACACCGACTATCATCATCGTTCATCAAGATATTCCAGGTATGATTGCCCTCGTAACAGAGGCACTTTCACGCTATGGTATCAATATCGCCCAGATGAATGTTACTCGTGAAAAAGCTGGTGAAAAAGCCATTATGATTATCGAAGTCGACAGTCGCAACTGTGATGAGGCCATCGAAAAAATTCGAAAAATCCCTCATCTCCACAATGTCAATTTCTTTAAATAGGAGGAAGCATGTTTTATTCTATCAAAGAATTGGTCGAGCAGGCAGAACTGGACTTTCAAGGAAATGTCGCAGAACTCATGATTACAACAGAGTTTGAATTGACCGGTCGCGAACGTGAAGAAGTCTTCCTTCTCATGGAACGCAATCTGGAAGTCATGAAAGCCTCTGTCCAACTTGGCCTCAATGAAAATAAATCTCGTAGTGGCCTGACAGGTGGAGATGCTGCCAAATTGGATCACTACATCAAAAACGGAAAAACTTTATCAGATTACACGATTCTCTCTGCTGCCCGAAATGCCATTGCAGTCAATGAACACAATGCCAAAATGGGCTTGGTCTGCGCTACTCCAACCGCTGGAAGTGCTGGCTGTCTGCCCTCAGTTCTAACTGCTGCTATTGAAAAATTAGACCTCAGCCACGAGCAACAGATGGATTTCCTCTTTGCTGCCGGTGCCTTTGGACTAGTCATCGCAAACAACGCCTCTATCTCAGGTGCTGAGGGTGGCTGTCAAGCCGAGGTCGGCTCGGCCTCTGCTATGAGTGCCGCTGCCTTGACTCTTGCTGCGGGCGGAACACCTTATCAGGCCAGCCAGGCCATTGCCTTTGTCATTAAAAATATGCTAGGTCTCATCTGTGACCCTGTTGCTGGCTTGGTCGAAGTTCCCTGTGTAAAGCGCAATGCCATGGGAGCTAGCTTTGCCTTTATCGCAGCAGACATGGCCCTGGCAGGTATCGAATCTAAAATCCCTGTGGATGAAGTGATCGATGCCATGTACCAAGTAGGAGCAAGCATGCCAACTGCCTTTCGTGAAACAGCTGAAGGTGGACTTGCTGCTACCCCAACTGGTCGTCGCCTCCAAAAAGAAATTTTCGGAGAATAAGCTTATCAAATAGGAGAAACCATGACCTCTATCACAGCTATCTTTTTCGATCTGGATGGAACCCTCGTTGACAGTTCTATCGGGATTCACAATGCCTTTACCCATACCTTTAAAGAGCTGGGGGTACCTAGCCCTGATGCCAAAACGATTCGTGGTTTTATGGGACCGCCCCTTGAAAGTAGTTTTGCGACTTGCCTTCCCAAAGAACAAATTTCTGAGGCTGTGCAGGTATACCGTTCTTACTACAAGGAAAAAGGTATCCATGAAGCTCAACTCTTTCCTCAGATTGTAGACTTGCTTGAGGAGCTATCGAGCAAATATCCTCTTTATATCACCACAACAAAGAATACTCCAACCGCTCAAGACATGACTAAAAACTTGGGAATCCATCATTTCTTTGATGGTATTTATGGTTCCAGCCCTGAAGCACCCCATAAGGCAGATGTCATTCGCCAAGCCTTGCAGACACGTCAACTAGAACCCGAACAAGCCATCATCATCGGAGATACCAAGTTTGATATGCTGGGAGCTCAAGAAACAGGCATTCAGAAATTGGCCGTCACTTGGGGATTTGGAGAGCAAGCAGATTTGCTCAACTATCAGCCTGATTATATGGCCCACAAACCCTTAGAAGTTTTGGGGTATTTTCAATAACATAACGGATACTGGGCAAAAACTCAATTTCAGAAGAAAATGAGTCAATCTATACATAACAAAACGCATATTACCAAGGTTCTTCAGACCTAATAATATGCGTTTTTCTTTTTTATTCAACGTGGGTTGTTTGATTGGCAAAGGCGATAATGGCTTGCTTCAATTCATCTCCACTGAGAGTTCGGAACTCTTCAATTTTTTGATCGATGGCTTCTAGAGGCATGACATTGACCTTACCAACGAAAATCTTATCCATAACCTGATTGTCAACGAGTTCGGTTGATACCAAGAGTTCTTCGTAGAGTTTCACCTGGGCGGATTCCCACTTCAACGATTGGAATTTCACTTTCAGTGTGGCCACTTAAAAGGACCATTTTCTTAGCCAAGTCATAAATCTTGACTGGTTTGCCCATATCAAGGATAAAGACTTCTCCATCCTTGGCATAGGCACCAGCATGGATGACCAAACGACTAGCTTCTGGAATAGTCATAAAGTAACGGGTCATGCGGAAGTCTGTCACCGTTACAGGACCACCTTCAGCAATCTGACGTTCAAAGACTGGAATGACACTACCACGGCTACCAAGAACATTCCCAAAACGAACTGCACAGTAGGTGGATTGGCTACGTTGGTTAAAGCCAGTAACAATCAACTCAGCCACGCGCTTGGTTGCTCCCATAACATTAGGTGGATTGACCGCCTTATCCGTTGAAATCATAACCATCTTAGGCACCTTGGCTTTATCAACAGCCTTAGCCACATTGTAGGTTCCACGGATATTGTTTTTGAAGGCTTCTTTTGGATTGCGTTCCATCATAGGGACGTGCTTGTGGGCCGCCGCATGATAAACAATAGCAGGCTTGTACTGCTCAAAGACTTGCAACAGACGGTCGTAGTCTTGAATATCTGCAATAACAGGTACATAATCAATCCCTTGGGAACTTGCGAATCAATTCATGATACACAAGGTAAATTGAGTTTTCCCCGTGACCGAGCAAGACGATGCGTTCAGGATTGAAGCGGCTAACTTGGCGACAGATTTCAGAACCGATTGAACCACCAGCTCCTGTAACCAAGATCGTTTTTCCAGTAAGTTCTGTACCCAGACGCGATTCGTCAAGACGAATTTCCTGACGGCCCAAAAGGTCTGTGATATCAATCTTTTGGAAGCCTCCACCTGCTTGGTGAAGTCCTTGAACAACAGTTTCAACCTTAGGCATCTTGTAACATTTGACACCCAGCTTATTACACATCTGCAAGATACGTTCATATTCTGACGGGTCAAGCGACGGAATCGCAACGATAACACGCTCGATTTGATGGCGTTTGGCTAATTCAGGCAGATTGTCATAAGAGCCCAAAACAGGGATACCACCGAGTTTTTGACCCTTTTTCTTTTCATCATTATCCAAAATACCGACAAGTTCCAAATCACTGGTTGGATGTTGGTAGCTATCCATAAAGAGGGCCCCACCATCACCAGCACCAATCAAGAAAGTACGGCGGTGTTCTCCATCACCACTTCCTTTTTTGCGTCTGGAGTAGATTAACTGCCAAGTAATCCGTGGCAATAAAATCAAGAAGGTACTCAACAAGATAAAGAGCACGATAAAACGGATGGAGAAGAGTGGCAAGAAGGCATAGCAGATACTATATGATAAGACACTGCTCGCAGTCACACCAAAGAAGATTTTCATAAAATCTGTGATCTTGCTGTAACGACTAATACTAGCATTCAAGCCCCAAAATGCAATCATCAATTGATAAACAAGAAGGCCAAACTCGTATAGATAATGTAGTCAACAGGGGCTGGATTAATCAATCCGTAAAATAAGATATAAGATACAATGATGGAAACCACCATACTCAAAATATCAAATATTCCCCAGAAAACCTGTTTTTGTTGTTTATTTAAAATTTCCACCAGATCAATCACATAATCTGTGAGTTTTTTATTCATAGGAATTTACTCCTCCTTAAAAGAGTCGAATAGGTATATTGTTATTATAACACTTTTTCTCTAGTTTACGATTTGCTACAATCTTTTACTTGCTTTTTCGTAACAGTTTCATAAAAATAAACTGTCGGACAAATCCTGGACAAAGGGCAACAACCATCTGAATCGCAACACTCTTGGCGTATTCCATGTAAGAAATTTGTCCTCTCTTCAGCATGCGCTGACGAGCTTGACGATAGAGTTTGAGGTAGCGCAAACCACCACGACGTTCAAACATTCCTGCTCCGACACGAACCTGACACAAGATTTGATCCAGATTTCCAGTCTTGGCTCCTGCAGCAATCATATTGAGCCAGAGGAGGTCATCCTCCATATAAAGGCCATCCTCATAGTTGCCTGCCTTGAGAACCATGTCCTTCTTGAACATAACAGTCATGTGGTTAAATGCACTTCTCATCCTTTGATAAGCTACAATATCTGCATGCTGGGTTGGAACACGACGGTAAGAAACAATCTCATCAGGATTGTCAATAAACTCTTCAATATGTCCACCTAATAGGTCGAGGTTGTCCTTCTCCATTAGCTGAAGCTGTTTCTCAAAACGATCTGGAACAGCTATATCATCCGTATCCATACGGGCAATAATATCATACTGGCACTGTAAAACACCGTATCGAAGAGCCAGACCCAAACCTTGATTTTCTTCTAAGGGGCAACGTTTCACTGGAATATCAGACTCAGCTTCCACCTGGTCTAATACCTGATAGAGCTCTGGTGTGAGAGGTCCATCCTCAACCAGAACCAACTCACTCGGTTTCAAGGTTTGATTTTGAATACTATTAATGGCATCTCTCAAAAATGTCGGATTTTCCTTTACATAGACCGACATCAAGACGCTGATTTTTTGCTTTTCAAGCACATTTTTTCTCCAATATATAGATTTCCTTCCACTATTTTATCATAATTTTCAAGACTTTCCTATTTTTATCTTGAAAGCCCAAAACCTTACTTGACATTATAGGGAAAAAGCCTTAAAATAAGCTGTTATTAAAATCAGCTAGAAGAGGTATTTTATGAAAAAGCAATCACTCTTTTTTGTTCCAGGTATTATCCTGATTGGTGTTTCCTTGCGGACTCCTTTTACTGTTTTACCCATTATTTTGGGAGATATTTCGCAAGGGCTGGGGGTAGAAGTTAGTTCGCTTGGTGTCTTGACCAGCCTTCCCCTCCTCATGTTTACCCTCTTCTCACTCTTTTCTACCCGACTGGCTCAGAAAATCGGCTTGGAGCATCTCTTTACCTACAGCCTCTTCTTCTTGACCATTGGCTCACTTATTCGACTAATCAATCTGCCCCTGCTCTATCTAGGAACCTTGATGGTTGGGGCAAGTATCGCAGTCATCAATGTGCTGCTTCCTAGTCTTATCCAAGCCAATCAACCAAAGAAGATTGGTTTTCTGACCACCTTATATGTAACCTCTATGGGGATTGCAACGGCTCTGGCCTCCTATCTGGCTGTGCCTATTACACAGGCCAGTTCTTGGAAAGGACTTATCATCCTCCTCACCCTGCTCTGTCTAGCAACTTTTTTGGTCTGGCTACCTAATCACCGCTATAATCACAGACTGGCTCCACAAAACAAACAAAAAGCAAAACAAAGGTTATGCGTAATAAACAGGTCTGGGCAGTGATTGTCTTTGCAGGTTTTCAATCCTTGCTCTTTTACACCGCTATGACCTGGCTACCTACCATGGCCATCCATGCAGGTCTATCCAGTCACGAAGCTGGCTTGCTGACCTCTATCTTCTCTCTGATCAGCATTCCTTTTTCAATGACCATCCCAAGCCTGACAACCAGCTTGTCTACTCGCAACCGTCAGCTCATGCTCACTCTGGTTTCACTAGCTGGTGTGGTCGGCATTTCCATGCTCTTTTTCCCAATCGGTAATTTCTTTTACTGGCTTGCCATCCATCTCCTCATCGGAACCGCAACCAGCGCCCTCTTCCCCTATCTTATGGTCAACTTTTCACTTAAGACAAGCGCCCCTGAAAAGACAGCCCAGTTGTCTGGTTTATCTCAAACAGGAGGCTATATCCTAGCAGCCTTTGGGCCAACTCTATTTGGTTACAGTTTTGACCTGTTCCACTCTTGGGTACCAGCTGTAGCTGCCCTCTTGCTCGTCGATATCCTGATGACTGCGGCCCTCTTTACAGTGGACAAAGCCGATAAAATCCTCTAATTTTTCTAAAATCCATCCCAGCTATAAACACTGCAAAGCCAGACTCTGTCTGGTTTTTTGAGGTGTTAATAAAAATTTATAGTTCAGATATCTTAATGCTAGATTAACAGATTGTTTTGTGATAGAATAAAATTGCGCATGATTAGATTTTTGACTTGTGTGTTCGCAAGTATTAACAAAAATGTTACCAGAGTGTTCAGCTCACTCCAGTAATCCCAAAACTAAGGCAATTAGATTTCTTCCAGAAAAAATTGCAGTATGTTTTATATCTGCAGAAGGAAGATTTCTATACTGTCGTTCGCATAAGAGTTTTCATGCGCTTTTTTATTAAGGATAAGATAACGACTAAATTAAATCAATTAAAAACCAAGGATGACTTTGCAAGACTTCTTGGTTTTAAAAACGCCAGATACATTAACTATCTATTATACAATGTAACAATCGATAACCTATATAAACCACCAATTATTATTCCTAAAAAAAATGGGGGAGAAAGAGTTATACATGCCCCGAAAAAAGAGTTGAAGTTCCTTCAGAAAAAACTGTCTAATGTTTTATGGGAATGTTACCTTGAAAGCATAGAATCTAAATCTATGGATAGAAAGTTTAAAACACCTGTTCTATCTCATGCATTTGAAAAAGGGAAGAGCATTATTACCAACTCTCAAATGCATCGAAACAAGAAATACATTCTGAATATTGACTTGAAAAACTTTTTTGATTCTTTTAATTTTGGAAGAGTAAGAGGCTTCTTTATAAAAGACAGGGATTTTGCTGTTTCACCAGAAATTGCTACTGTAATCGCACAAATTGCGTGTTATCAAGGTAAGCTACCGCAAGGAGCTCCGTCTTCTCCTATAATCACAAATTTAATTACTAGAATTTTAGATTATAGGATTGTCAAAATTGCTAAAAAATATCGTTTTACATATTCTAGATATGCCGATGATATGACTTTTTCAACAAATCGTGAATTAAACTCTAATAAATTGAGAGCAAGCGAAGAGTTAGAAAACTTTTTAGCTGAATTAGAGGAGCTGATCGTCTCATCTGGATTTGAAATCAATCCTAAAAAAACACGATTGAGTAATAACATGCAACGCCAAGAAGTTACTGGGTTAGTTGTCAATAAGAAAATAAATGTAAAAAGAGAATACATAAAAAACACTCGTGCAATGGCTTTTCAATTATACAAAGATGGAGCTTTTGAAATAGATAAAACACCAGGAACGATCAATCAACTAACAGGACGCTTTGCTTTTATTTTTCAAATAGATCAATACAACAACTACCTACTTTATAAAAAAATCCCTGATACAAAAATAATCTAGATTCACAAAAAAATATTTATTAGGAAGAAATTCATCAAAAATCTGAATCAAAAATATTATTGGAAATATATCTTTTATAATAAAGATTTTGCGAAAAAGAATCATTCTATAATATAAAAACATAATACTTATAATTTACCAACAGAGCTCTACAGTATCCCAGAAAAATGAAAAAGAAGTTTATATGTCTTTATTTAATTCCAAGGAAAAAGAATATAAAAAAATTTCTATTTTATAAATATTTTTTTCGGGAATGACAAACCTATAATTATAACAGAAGGAAAAAAACTGATCCACGATATATTAAAGCAGCTTTAAAAAAATCTTTTATCAAAAAAATATCCAGAACTTATTGAAAAAAAGTGGGAATAAGTTTACATTTAAAAATTGAATTTCTAAACCATACTAATACAATAGAGTACCTTTTCAATGTACCAGAAGGAGGTGAAGGTTTTAAATATTGGTATAATTATTTTTCTAATCAAATACCTTCAAATTTTTTTAAGCAGCGTTTTCCTACAACAAATGATGGAAAAGATATTTACAATGAACTGTATCCTAATTATATAGAGTATTTTTCTAATTTAACAACAAAAAAACCCAAAAATCCTACTATATTTTTATTTGATAACGAGCCTTCCGGTAATCCACTTTTTAAATTTTGTAACCATGCTGTTGATTTAAAAGTTAGTAGCAATGTTCTAGGTCAAGTTAGAGGCACATCATTTAATAGGATTACTAAGAAAAATAATTTGTACATAATGGCAACGCCGTTATTATCCAATAGAAATAATGGGAACTCTTCTGATATTGAAGACCTATTATTGTCACGTAATTTACCACCCATTTTAAAAGGGAAGACATTCTCCAAAGGTGGTGGTGCTAATCATTATGGAAAGGATATTTTTTCAAAGTATGTTCTAAAGAATTATAAGAAATTCGATTTTACTGAGTTTATCCCATTGCTAGACGGCATAAGAGATAACATCCTAAATTATTAATCATGATTCTTGCTTATTTTTTTAAAAATATTGACTTCTATCAAATATCAAATTTGTACACGATATCCTCTAAACTTCTAGTTTTGCCTAGAAGTTTTTTATATATAAAAATTTTACACATTTCTCTTGACAGGGCTTTCTTTTAGATGTACAATGTATGTGTAGAAAAATTATATATAAAAATCTTACACATTAGAAAAGGAGGTTCCCCATGTACTTTCCAACATCCTCTGCCTTGATTGAATTTCTCATCTTGGCCGTACTGGAGCAGGATGATTCTTATGGTTATGAGATTAGCCAAACCATTAAGCTTATCGCTAATATCAAAGAATCTACGCTCTATCCCATTCTCAAAAAATTGGAGGGCAATAACTTTCTGACCACCTATTCTAGAGAGTTCCAAGGTCGCATGCGCAAATACTACTCCTTGACAAACGGTGGTATAGAGCAGCTCGTGACCCTAAAAGATGAATGGGCACTTTATACAGACACCATTAATGGCATCATAGAAGGGAGTATCCGCCATGACAAGAACTGAATACCTGACTCAGCTAGAACTCTATCTCAAGAAACTACCTGAAGCTGATCGCATCGAAGCCATGGACTATTTCAGGGAACTCTTTGACGATGCTGGAGTCGAAGGAGAAGAAGAACTCATCGCTAGCTTGGGAACTCCCAAAGAAGCGGCCCACGAAGTTCTCTCCAATCTTCTCGATAAAAAAATCAATGAAGCGCCCGCTCAAAAAAATAACCGACAAATTTTACATATCGCCTTGTTAGCCCTCCTTGCAGCACCCATCGGTATTCCTCTGGGAATCGCCATCCTCGTTGCCCTGTTCGGAATCCTTGTAGCCGCTTTGACTGTCATTCTGGCTTTCTTTGCGGTTTCCATACTTGGTATCATCGGCGGATTCCTATTTTTAGTTGAAAGTTTCACTGTCCTAGCCCAAGCAAAATCAGCCTTTATCTTGATTTTTGGTGCTGGTTTACTAGCCATCGGTGCTTCTTCGCTGGTTTTACTAGGTATTTCCTATGTAGCTCGTTTCTTCGGTCTACTCATTGTTCGCTTGGTGCAATTTGTTCTCAAAAAAGGAAAGAGAGGTGACCAGCATGCGTAAATGGACAAAAGGATTTCTCATCTTTGGTGTGGTGACTACCATTATCGGCTTTATCCTGCTCTTTGTAGGCATCCAATCTGACGGGATTAAGAGCCTACTTTCCATGTCCAAAGAGCCTGTCTATGATAGTCGGATGGAAGAGCTGACCTTTGGCAAGGAAGTCGAAAACCTAGAGATTACGCTCCACCAACACGCGCTGACCATCACAGACTCTTTCGATGATCAAATCCACATTTCTTATCATCCATCTATTTCTGCTAACCATGATCTTGTCACAAATCAAAGCGACAAAACTCTAAGCCTCACTGATAAGAAACTGTCTGAAACCCCATTTCTCTCTTCTGGGAATTGGCGGGATTCTCCATATCGCAAGTAGCTACTCTAGTCGTTTTAATGAAGTTATTCTCCAAGTTCCAAAGGGAAGAAGTCTAAAAGGGATCAACATCTCAGCAAATCGCGGTCAAACCAGTATCACTAATGCTAGTCTTGAAAATGCGACCATCAATACCAATAATGGCTATCTCCTCCGAATTGAAGGAAGTCGTATCAAAAACAGTAAACTCACAACACCAAATATCATCAATATCTTTGATACAGATCTTACAGATAGTCAGCTAGAGTCAACAGAGAATCACTTCCATGCTGAAAAAATCCAAGTACATGGTAAGGTGGAATTGGTAGCAAAAACAAACCTAAATCTGCTACTTTCCGAAGAAGAACAACAAAGAATCAACTTAGATCTTTCAACAAAACATGGTTCTATTCTTCATTTTGTGAGAGAAGGAAGACATTCATTTAACAACAAAGAAAACAAAGATGAACGATTAAGCAATCCTTATAAAACAGAAAAAGTAGATGCAAAAGATCAACTCATGGCAAGAGCAGAACAGGATATCTATCTACTTAAATCAGAGGAACACGAGTCTTCTTCTAGAAATCGTTGACAAAAGCGCTTACATCTGCTACTATGAAAGCATATTTATCTAACTAAAAAGGAGGTTCTACCATGAAACAAGAATGGTTTGAAAGTAATGATTTTGTAAAAACAACAAGCAAGAACAAGCCTGAAGAACAACCCAAAAATCTTGCAGACAAGGCTGAAGAAACGATAGCCGATCTCGATACACCAATTGAAAAAAATACTCAAGTAGAGGAGGACGTCTCTCAAGCTGAAGTCGAACTGGAAAGCCAGCAAGAAGAGAAAATTGAAACGCCTGAAGACAGTGAATCGAGAACAGAAATAGAAGAAAAGAAAGCATTAGATTCTACTGAAGAAGAGCAAGACCTTTCTAAAGAAACAGAAAAAGTCACTATAGCTGAAGAAAGTCAAGAAGCACTTCCTCAGCAAAAACCAACTACGAAAGAGCCCCTTCTTATCAGTCAATCCTTAGAAAGTCCTTATATTCCCGATCAAGCTCCAAAATCTACGGATAAATGGAAAGAGCAGGTACTTGATTTTTGGTCTTGGCTAGTGGAAGCGATCAAATCTCCTACAAGCAAGCTTGAAACAAGTAGCACACACAGTTACACAGCTTTTCTTTTACTCATTCTGTTTTCTGCATCTTCCTTTTTCTTTAGTATCTACCACATCAAACATGCTTACTATGGACATATAGCAACTATGCATAATCACTTCCCTGAACAATTTGCTTCATTAAATCTCTTTTCGATTATCTCTATCCTAGTAGCAACAACACTCTTCTTCTTTTCATTCCTCTTGGGTAGTTTCGTAGTGAGGCGATTTATCCACCAGGAAAAAGACTGGACACTAGAAAAGGTTCTCCAACAATATAGTCAACTCTTGGCAATTCCAATCTTCCTTACTGCTATTGCTAGTTTCTTTGCCTTCTTTGACAGCCTACGATTTACAGCCCTCTTGTGTGTGATTAGCATTGGAATCATTCTGCTTGCTAGCCTCCATAGCATTACGAGACCTAGTCAATCAAGTGAAACCGACTCCTTCTATCAGTTATTCTTATCTGTCCTTGTGAACGGAGTCATTATCCTCCTCTTCTTTGTAGCTGAAGTCGCACTGATTGGAGATTACCTCCGTATCTTAGCCTTTCTTTAAACTTCAATCCTGTCTTTCACGGCAGGATTTTTTATATATCAAAAAGCAAGTCAATTGACCTGCTTCTGCTTTACTCTTCTTGTGCTAATGTTTTAAAATCTTTGTCCTAGGATGGGTTTTATTTCTATAGTTCAGTAGTATGATAACGTTGCTATGAAGTTCGTTATTCCAAATATTATGCAAACTAGTTATATGTAAAATTAAGATTAGAAACCACCAATCTCCATTTTTTAACTTTTAATGAAATTCGTCCATGTTAATAACTTTACTTGCTCTAGCAATAACATCCTTATCATGAGTCACGACAATAACAATCTTTTCCTCTTTCACTAATTTCTCAACCTCATTTAGAAATAATTCAGTTGAGTTTCTGTCCAAATTTCCTGTAGGCTCGTCAAATAGATAGATGTCCTTTTCTTGCGATAAACTCCTCATGAGTAGAATTTTTTGTTTCTGACCTTGCGAAATATTGGTCGCTTTCCCATCAATCTGATGACTCAGAGCTATATTGAGATTCAGACTATCAAGATTATTTGATTCATAGTTTTCCTTATTAAATAGGGTGAAATTAATATTTTTTGAAACACTTCCAGGAAATACATGAAATTCAGATGAATACACGCTTAAATAATCCAAAATATTAGTTTCCTCTAAAGTAGAAAAACTTTCCATTCCATTCAGTACAATATCACCCTCTGTTGGAGAAGATAATCCCTGAATAATATTCAAAAGGGATGATTTCCCAGTTCCATTGCCGCCTGTAATAACGGTTAATTCACCACTATTAAACTCGAAATCTAATTTATTAAACACCAATCTTTCATCCCATTTTTTACATAAATTCCGACATGACAATTGTTCAATTTTAGATACTGGAATGGTAGCAAGATTACTTTCCATCCCTACTTCCTCTAGTCCAATAAACTCAAAGGAATATTGACTTTTTTTCAATGCTACCCAAGATGTAATTAAAGAATTTAAAATGCTGGATAACAGTAATAGAATCAAAATACTATTTGCATACTCTGATATATGTGCGTAATCTCTAATAATATTCACAGTAGCAAGCAAAAATGAACCAGTTAAACCAATAAATATCTGCGTAGAAGCTAATAATCTATTGGTAATATGTGTACTATCTAGTTTCGTTCCCAACAGTTCATTGAGTCTTTCATCAAATTCTTTGATAAAGTCGCTAGATTTTTGGAAACTTATAATATCTTGCAAACCATAAATTGTATTTTCTACAAGAGAACTAAAGTTAGAACTATTAGCAATAAATTCTCGCTGATTTTTTACAACTTTTCGTATCTCAAAATTGACATAGAAACCAAGAATAGCTATAGATACGCATGTAACTGCGAAAATAATAATATTCAATTTTAATAGCAATAACAGTAGCAAACAGAACACTAAAAGCTGTACCTTTAAGTAAAATTTTTGCATAATACCTGTTGCTGATAACAACAAATTCCAAAAATAACTACTAACATACTCATAATTCTTAGTTAAAGAAAAAAATCATTTAATTGGTTCTTATAAAAAGAGGACAGAATATCATTTAAAAAATTATTCTCAATCTTTCCTTTTAATCTCGTTTCTAATATAGAGAACTGCCAATACAAATATGAAGCTAATATTATTGAAGCTAGGGTAAATAGTTGAATACTAAACTGAATGTTAAGTAGACTAGATATTGTTATTTGTAGTAAAAAAGCAACAGCAATAGGTAAACTAATTTTAGCTAATCCCAAGAAAAAGATTGCAAACTTTCTCTTCCAACCAAGTGAAGCTAGAAATCTATGATATAACTTATCTGCATAGCTTATCGTAACAATATCTTTTCTATCTTCTGAATTAACATTCTCATTCTTTTGAGGAATTAAAACAATTCCTACACTCTGACTAAAAAGTTCTAATCTTGAAATTTTCTCAATTTCCTCATTTGCAGGATCAGAAACAATCAATGAACTACTGTCTCCATCCAACACGACGATATAATGAGGCAAGCTAGCTCTTTCTACTACCAGTAAATAAGGAAATGATACGTTGTTTAACAAACTAGGAGTCTCAATTTGATAAGAGTCCGCATCAATACCATAGCTTTTTAGTATATCTTCTATATCAAACAAAGACAGTCCTTGGTGGTTATTGTTATCAAATTGTAGACTATCTAAATGTTCTAATTTTGGGAAATAGTAAGAAATGATTGTCTTTACACAAGCCATTCCACAATCCAGCAAAGTTGCTTGTTTATAGTGACTAACCATTATTTTCTCCTTTTTCAACACTTATCTTACTATAACCATCAACTTCAATGACGCTATTCGAAGTTTGATTTGTCGTAGGAACCCTTAAAACTTCTCCTGTATTATTTGTATGTAAAGTATAGATTCCATCAAAGTCTTCAGGAACCGTAATAGATACATCGCCAACAAGAGTATCTACAAAAATTTTTTCGAAAGTTGCATTTTTCCCTAAGGAAATGGTTACATATAACTTGTCTTTCCCTTGTGAACTCAAAGCCAAATTAAAGCCATGTTGTGAAAATGGAATATATAGACTATCTGAACTCATTTTAACGTTTTTAGTTATGTTATTCACTGATTCTTCGGAAACTTTTCCTTCTATTTGAACACTTGTTTCATCTGATTCACTCTTGACAACTTTAACATCAATTGCTTGCTTTGAACCATAAAACTCTAACGTTTTAATACTTTTAGAAGAAAGAGCCCATGATTGTTTCACACTGATTGTCGTCTCTCCTCGTTTTAAGGTTAATAAAATTCCAGCCACTACAAACAGTAACAACAGCCCAATTACAATTCCTATTTTTTTCATCATTAGTACTCCTACTTAAATTCTTTTTTACTGAATACAACAAACGCAAGTACAATCACTGCTAGACTTACCAATATAGGATAGCCTACATTCGTAAGGGTAAATTGACTTACCTCAGGGGAAGTTTTCAAATTTAAAGTCATTAGTAAATAGTCTCTCACACTCTCACCAGAGTTTGGAAGGACATAAACCAATAGGTTATCAAACAGTAAAATATAGAGTATATAAATCATACATGATTCATAAACCTTATCAAATATTTGAAAAATTAATAATGAGATACTGATAATAACCAAATAGTATGGTAGTTGGTGTAAAAATGTCGAAACAATCAACACCAAGTCTCTCTCCAAATAGACAAGAGCTGTTAAACTATAAAAAATAGTTACATATAGGAAAGACAAGCAAAAGGCTCCCAATGTTTTATATAAAAATAACTTCCATCGTTGGTTTTTCTTTTTGTGAGTAGAATATTAATCGTACGGAAACTATAATCTTCCCCCAGAAAAAAATAAATTAGTAGAGATGAAAAGTAAAGGAATAAAACCACTCACATTTGAAATCAATACTCGAAATGCTGGTTCATCTCCATTCGATGACTTAAAAAATAAGGAGAATAACAAAATCAATAATCCTATCAACAAACTAGGAAGCACTCCTCTTTTTTCCCAGTAAAATTTATACATATCTGCTTTAAGAGAACTCATGATTCTCCTCCTTTCTTAAATCATCAGATAATATTACTCAAATAGTAGTCCTCAAAGCGTTCCTTCTTAATATATATATCCTGTATAACTAGATTTGAAGCAACACTATATTCCAAGATAGCCATTAATTTTTCCTTTTCTGTCACAACCAGATAGTCATCCTTCTCAAAATGATCAACGCCCTCTGATTCTAAAAACATTTTTAGAATCAGATTATCACTCGTCTTAAGGAAGAGCTTTTCTGACAAATCATTTGCTAGCTCTTTTGAACTCATCACATTTAGAATTTTCCCCTTTTTCATAATGATATACTTATCTGTTATAAACTCCAACTCCGATAGGATATGGCTTGAAATCAAAAAGGTAACTCCCAACTGATCCCTTAAATTCAAAATCATTTTTCTTAAATCTGAAATTCCTTGAGGATCTAAACCATTTACTGGTTCATCTAAGATAATAAGCTCTGGATTATCCAAAAGAGCAATTGCTATCGATAATCTTTGCTTCATTCCAAGAGAATAGTTTTTTACTTTTCTGTCCCATGATGGTTTGGGTAGGCGAACCAATTCCAACATTTTTGTGATATCTGTCTTTAAACCAAATCTTGTTTTATAATATTGCAAGTGTTGACGTCCAGTCAAGTTTGGATAAAGGGCAGGTGATTCGATAATACTGCCAATCTTATGCTGAGAAACACTCTTGATTTCTCCCTTATCAGATTGAATTAGTCCTAGAAGAATTCTCATTAAGGTTGTCTTTCCAGCACCATTCTCTCCGATAAGACCACATATTTCCCCTTGCTCAATATCAAAGGAAATATTATGTAGAACCTGTTCTTTCCCATATGTTTTATCAATATTTTTAAGACTTAAAATCACACGATTCATAGTTTCTCTCCGTTCATTATATTAAAAAGTCTCTGACAAGGAATGAACCCTGCCAGAGATTTTTAGCTTACGTTAACTCCAGCAGAAGAATCCAATACCTGCAATCATTCCATAAATACCGAGTGGTGAAACAGCACAAAATTGCCCTGCCACAATGTGTTTTTTATGTTTATTACTTAATCTTTTCATCACTTAACTCTCCTTTTAATCCCAACAAAGTAGACCTATTCCATATGGGAGACCTATAATACAAAAGCGACCTGCTACAATGTGTTGTTTATTTTTGTTACTTAGTTTTCTCACTACTTCATCCTCCTATTTAATCCCAGCAAAATAGACCTATTCCGTATGGGAGACCTATAATACAAAAGCGACCTGCTACAATGTGTCTTTTGACACGTCCAGTTAGTTTTCTCATCAGAAAACCCTCCTTTTAAAAAATTTTTTATAATAACCAAATGAGATTCTCATTTCAGTCATTTATTAACTGTTTTAAATCTTTAGACAAGATTTCTTCGCTTCCTTGTTCTACATAAATTTGTTTCACTATCCCATCTTTATCCACTATAAATATTGTTGGAATAGCTTTTACATCAAAAAACTTAAAAGCTTGTAAATCTTGATCTATATAAACTGGAAAGGTAAAACCCTGATTCCTTAAAAATTTATGAGAGGTTTCAAGTGTTTCACGTTCTCCATCAACTATATCCACCATAAAGAAATCAACTTTATCTTGGTATTTATCATAAAGGTGCTGAATAATTGGGAGCTCTTTTTGGCAATCAGGACACCAACTAGCCCAGAATACCACAACCTTTGGTCTAAACTTATAATCTGATAGTTGAACCTGTGCTCCCTCATTAGAGGTTAACAATGCATTCTTGAATGTTGTATTTTTAGTTTTTGAAATATATTGTTTTATTTCCTCCTCTTTTTTTAAGAGGAGTTCTTGCGCTGTTTCTTCTTGATGATGAGATTCCTGGTTTTGATAGTAAAATCCTGCTAAAAATAAAGATGCTATCACAAGAAGAACCATTGTCTCTACAACATGTTTTTTTGACATCATGGATCGTCCTCCACTTCTGAAATTCTAAAACTTTCGATAATAGATAATTCTTCTGGTAAGATTAAAACTCGCTCTTCGCCTGCATCTAAAATAGCTAGACGGAATGGTTTCCTTATTTAACTCTATCTCTACCAACTTTTGCGAAGTCGTGTTATTTCGAACTATCAGACTGTGGCGAGTTTGTGTAAACGTCTCTAGCGAGATACTAAAATCTTCCATTTCTATCTCCTATCCAGAAAACCAAAAACTAAGACTTAAGAATACTTCAAATCCAAACATGCTTCTTTCCTCCTTATCTCTTGTTCTTTATGATCATAGTATAGCGCTTTCAAAAATAAAAAAACATGACAAAAATGTCATGTTAGCTCTCCATTTCCTCAAAAGTTTTTAAATCTTTTTCTTTTTCTCCCAATATACGCGCTTCTAATACTTGGTCTCCAAATGCTTGAGCACAAATAATAGCTCTATCGTATAAGCGGATGGCTTTTTCCTTATCCCGTTTATGAAATAAGGTACACATAGCTTCAAGCATATCAACAATTGGCTTGTTTTGAAAATCCTGCGATAAAATCATCAGCCTGTTCATCGCCTTAACATAAGGCTCAAAAGTGGAGTAAGATTTTTCCATCCATTGAACAGCTAAAGAATCAAGCACTGTTCTCTTTAACATATAAGCTGTCTCTAAATCAGATGAATTTGTTTCTCTTATAAGTTTTTTAGAAAGCATCCAAAACAGTTCATAATGATACCCAATCGGTCTTGCTAAACACGAAACAAAGTACAATTTTATCAGAAGCAAATCATTCACCGAATAGTTTTTCCTTATCTTTACTTGTTCAAAATATTCATCCAGCAAAGCATCGCCAAAACCTGCATCTTCACTTACAAAGACATCAAAACTAGCTTGTAAGGCACTAACTGCAATCTGCTCATCCTCAGGTAGACTGTCATAATAGTGTTCGTAAACTCTTTCAAACAACTCTTCCTTAACTTGGATTCTATCATCATCTCCATAAGTTTGAAACTTAATGAGTTTATCCTTTAATATCAAGTACTCGGAGGGTAAAATCATATGATCCATATCTACTATATGTGAAATTGAACAGCCTAGTTTGTAAGCTATATACTCTACCTTGGATAAACTCGGGGAAGACTGGCCTGATTCAATCCGTGCTAATTGGCGCACCGTTATCTCAGTTTCATCATCACAAAGAGTTTCACGAGTGATATGTTTCATCTCTCGCAACATTCGGATTCTTTTGCCTACTTCTATTTTTATATCCATTTATTTACTCTCCTGACAACTATTCCCATATAAAAAAATAAATTTCCTGTATATATTTTACTATTTTCTATAGAGATAAGCAATATTTGAAATATATATAACTATCTTTGTGTTATGACATAAATTTCAGTTCAACTATTACTACACCTTGGCAATTCCAATCTTCCTCACTGCTATTGCTAGTTTCTTTGCCTTCTTTGACAGCCTACGATTTACAGCCCTCTTGTGTGTGATTAGCATTGGAATCATTCTACTTGCCAGTCTCCATATCATTACAAGACCAAGTCAAGAAAGTGAAACCGACTCCTTCTATCAATTATTCTTGTCTATCCTTGTGAACGGAGTCATTATCCTCCTCTTCTTTGTAGCTGAAGTCGCGCTGATTGGGGATTACCTTCGTATCTTGGCCTTTCTTTAAACCTCAATCCTGTCTTTCATGGCAGGATTTTTTCTATGTCAAAAAAGCAAGTCGATCGACCTGCTTCTGCTTTACTTTTCTTGTACTAATGCTTTAAAATCTTGTCCTAGGATGGGTTGTATTTCTAATTGATTGGCATCTAGTTGGTGGTAAGATGCTGATGGTAGTGACTCTAGGAATTTTGCATAGTCCAAGCGGGCAATGGCTTCATAGTCTTCTGGTTTAGAGCCGTCTCCTGTGATTTGCACCAAGTCAATCTCCCACTTGACTTCCTTATCCACCAATTGCTCCATATAGGCTACAGGCACAAATGGTTCTCTCGGCAAAACGGTCTTGACTCCTTGAGCCAGATGGTAAACACCATGCACTTGCCCTTCTCCATCCTGATAGAAGGAAACTTTTGCAAAGTAGGCATCTGTCTCTTGAACCGCACGTACACGTGCTTCAAACTGAGCCAAGCCATCTTCCCCTAAAAAGCTTTTCAAGTCCTCATGACTAAAGAAAACAGGATTAAAAATTCCTTGGCAAATCATAAAACGGGCTGCAGTGTCTGCTAGATAGACTTGAATACTTGCTTGGAAATAAGCTTCAAAATCAAAACCATCTAATCCTTCAATCTCAGTTCCTGTATAAGCAAGTAGGGCATCTAAAAATGACTTGATAATCTGCCAGTCTGTCTGCGTTAGTAGGTCGGGAATATCGATACGATAAGCCTTTTGACCATCAGCATAACTGACCTTAAAGAGAAATTGTGATTGCCCCACTATCGCACACTCGATATACTCGAGACGGTTAAGAGGCTGACGGAGATAGACAGTATCATAGCTATGTGACTCCAAACCATCTACCAAGGCCAAGAGCGACTTGGCAGTCAAAATTTCCTGTTCTCCTAAAATGCTCTGTTTATTTGGAATAAAAAATGTTTTCGTCATAGCTGGACTCCTTTTGAAATCGCTTACATATAGTATACCCTATTTTTCTGAAAGATACAAAAACAAACTTTATACTCTTCGAAAATCAAATTCAAACCGTGTCAGCTTCGCCTTGCCGTACTCAAGTACAGCCTGCGGCTAGCTTCTTAGTTTGCTCTTTGATTTTCATTGAGTATTAGATTTTTGAGTACAAAGCATAGAAAAACAGCCCCTGAGGACTGTTTGATATTATACTGTAGCTGCTTGATCCAAGCTTTCACCTATAGCGGCTAGGCGCTCGACAACTTCAGCTTGTGTCAATTCATTTTCTGAAACATAGCGGTTACGTAGGTGAACACGGCACTCGTGTGAGCATCCACGAAGGTACTTGTCTTCATTTTCTTCTGATGTCAAGATACGACGGTTACAGAAGGGATTTCCACAGTTGACATAGCGTTCACATGGTGTTCCATCAAACCAGTCTTTTCCTACGATGGTTGGGTTGACATGGTTAACATCTACGGCAATACGCTCGTCAAAGACGTACATTTTTCCATCCCAAAGCTCGCCTTGGACTTCTGGGTCTTTCCCGTAAGTTGCAATTCCTCCATGCAATTGGCCGACATCTTTGTAGCCTTCACGGACCATCCAGCCTGAGAATTTCTCACAGCGAACTCCGCCTGTACAGTAAACCACGACACGCTTGTCCATGAATTTTTCCTTGTTATCACGAACCCATTGTGGCAACTCACGGAAGTTACGAATGTCTGGGCGGATAGCCCCACGGAAATGTCCTAGGTCGTACTCGTAATCGTTACGTGTGTCAAGGACAACTGTATCTTCGTCAAGAAGAGCTTCTTTGAACTCTTTTGGAGACAAGTAAGCACCTGTTGTTTCAAGTGGGTTGATGTCGTTATCAAAATCGTTATCTTCCAAACCAAGGTGGACAATTTCTTTCTTGTAGCGAACAAACATCTTCTTGAAGGCTTGTTCATTTTCTTCGTCAATCTTGAACCAGAGGTCTTCCATTCCTGGGAGGCTATGAACGTAGTCCATGTATTTTTGAGTTGTTTCGTAGTCACCTGAAACTGTTCCGTTAATTCCCTCGTCAGCGACTAGGATACGGCCTTTAAGACCGATTGATTTACAGAAAGCCAAGTGGTCTGCAGCAAATTGCTCTGCATTTTCAATTGGAGTATAAAGGTAGTAAAGTAAGACACGAATATCTTTTGCCATAAGATTTGTTCTCTTTTCTATTCTTAAATTTTCAGAATTTTTCATCTGACTATACCAGTATACCTGCTTGAGAAAACGAATGCAATTTATTTGACTGGAAATTGTAGAAATAGGCATATCCCTGCACCTAATCAGTAACCATAGCGAATAGCAGATAATTCTCTCAATTTTTTGATCTGATCGGATTGATTTTCTGACAATATCAGCTTATTATCAATCAACACATGTGAGATATCAACATTCATTTGGCTCAATATAAACGGAGTAGAAGTCCCATCGTCCTTTAATCGTCTTTTATACATAACTAACTGATTTTTCAAGGGAGTCAGTTGAGGCGCATCCTTTATATCTTCCAATAGATGATTTATGATCGTCATGGCTTCACAACGTCTTTCGCTTCCTCCAGCAAACCATTTTAATGGTGTCATACTCATTTACCTCCTTAAATTGAAAAACGTTCATTCCTAACGCTCGTGCCAGTATTTTACCACACCCTATGTAAAAAAGTCAGCAAAAATGGTAGGGTCGCTACAATATTATTGATCACATAAGACGCATAAGTAGGATTGAAGTTTAAAAAAATAAAACTTAATCTTAACTACCGATTTAGCAACTAATCTAGCAAGCCACAATAAACCATCTCCTTGAAATACCAGACCTACCTAGACTGAACTTAAATTTTTGTTTAGAGGCTGGACAAAAACTCAATTTCAGGAGAAAACAAAGTAAATCTTCCCACAATAAAACTGACATGATAAAAATCCTCATCGCTCCAAACAACACTATCCATGAAAGAATCATGAGTATGGTCATCTGTAAAACCAAGACTCCCTAAAATCACATCTGCCAATTCTCCTAACGTTTCTTTTTGGGAATATGTATATGCCGATAGCAACCTTTCCCAAATTTAACAAAAACAACCCAAGAACGCATAGATAACAGCTTTTCAGTCTCTATTCCCTATTTTATTCATTTTAAATGTACCATAATCCCTCTAATAGTCAAGCAAAATAATTTCTTTTGGTCAATCATCCCTCTTAAGTTTGTCGAACTAAGTCACCTATAACTAGAAAAAAGTACAGAAAGAAATAGATGTTTCACGAGAAACTCTCAATTTCGAGTTAACCAGCAAGAAGTCTTCTCTAGTAAGCTTGTAGGACAATCATTTTTTCAGATAATTGTTGAGCCAATTTTCGATGAAGACAACTTCTTTAAGAATCATTTTCTTAGTTTCTTTAGGTAACATCTGCGAACGAGTCTATTGTGATTCTCATTAGTTCCCCTTTCCCAAGAGGCATAGAGCTACACATAATAGATACGCTCCTAAGAAAATACATCAGACAAGCAGTTGAATTCTGTTCTGTTATCTGCCGAATTTGATGCTGTTTTAAGATGAGTTTTAGAGCCTGGTTGACCGACTCCGCGCTTTTATTTGGAATCAATCGGATAATCTGATGTCTACTTCTTCTATCATCAAGAAAGATGTATAGCAATTTAGTAAAAAGTATCGACCTTTTATACTAAACAAAGCAACAAACTAAAGAATCTTTCCTAACCAACTAAAAGCACTCATTTACGAGTATAGATCAGATTTACAAAATCAATAACAATAACAGATTTTTAGCAAATCGTAGTATATTGAAATAAGATCCGAACAAATTGATTATGAAAATCAAATTAATTTCTAAAAATGTTTTAGCATCCGAAAAGTACTATTCTAGTTTCAATTTATTATAGAAGTCGTATCCCACTATTCTAGCTTCAATTCACTATACTTCAAAAAATCTCCTAGCATACTTTCCTGCTAGGAGATTTTCTTATAAAAGGTACTTATTTAAGCTCTGAAAATCGGATTTATCATCTGATAATTATCAAACAATCTACCAATTAAGCTTCTTCGTCTTCTTTACGACGACGGCCTGCAAGACCAAGACCAAGTAATGCACTTGCGGCGGCTGCTACCATGGAAACCACAGAATCTTCTGTACCTGTATATGGTAATTCTTTCGCTCCTTTACGTGCATTTGTGTGTTCTGATACTATTTGGCCAGTATTAGCTGAACTTCCATTGTCTGTAGAAGAACGTTGTTTAAAGATATCTTTGGATACGATTGTGTAAACTTTACCATCTTTAGTAATTACAGTTGCATTTCCTGCTTTGTCGAAGATAACTTCTACCACATCAGCATTTGCTCCTTTAATCTTAGCTTTTGCAGCTTCTTTTTCTGCATCTGTTAAGTTATTGAGGTCTGCTACTGTTTCTTTTTCGAAGTCAACATTGATGTTTTCACCATTGTTCTTAGCTGCAACATCTTTAGCATCTTTAACTAATTGAGCTGCTGGAATTGTTGCTGTCTTACCTTCTGGGGTTGTTACTGTTGCATTTCCGTTTTCGTCTACTACTACAGTTGATCCTGGGTTAACTGCTTTAATTGATTCTTTAACTTTTTCAATTTCATCAGCTGTTAATTTAGCTTTATCTCCAACTAACACTCTAGTTGCTGGTGTGTTTACACCATTTTGTTGAGTTGGGTCAGTTAATTTATCTTCTGGAATTACTAAGTCAAGTTCTGGGATTACTAATACTGTTCCATCACCTTTAGTAACGATTACATCACCTTTATCATTTACTACTACAGTTGATCCTGGGTTTACATCCTCTACTGCTTTCTTAACTTTTGCTTTTTCTTCATCTGTTAAGTTAGCTGGATCTTTTACTACTGTCTTAGTTGCTGGTGTGTTTGCACCATTACCTGCATTTTCTTTACCTGCATCTGCTGCTGACTTAGTTAAATCTGTTGCTGGAATTGTTGCTGTTTTACCTTCTGGCGTTGTGACTGTTGCGTTTCCTTTATCGTCTACTACAACTTTAGATCCTGGATTTACTGCTTTAACTTTGTTTTCGATTGCTTTCTTCTCAGCATCTGTTAAGTTAGCTGGATCTTTAACTTCTACCTTAGCTGCTGGTGTGTTTACTGCATTTCCTGCATTTGCTTTAGCTGCATCTGCTGCTGACTTAGTTACGTCTGCTGCTGGAATTACCGCTGTATTTCCTTCTGGCGTTGTGACTGTTGCGTTTCCTTTATCGTCTACTACAACTTTAGATCCTGGGTTTACTGCCTCAATTGCTTCCTTAACTTTTGCTTTTTCTTTATCTGTTAAGTTAGCTGGATCTTTAACTTCCACCTTAGCTGCTGGTGTGTTTACTGCATTTCCTGCATTTGCTTTAGCTGCATCTGCTGCTGACTTAGTCAAATCTGTCGCTGGAATAACGGCTGTATTTCCTTCTGGCGTTGTGACTGTCGCGTTACCTTTGTCGTCTACGACTACAGTTGAACCTGGATTTACTGCTTTAACTTTATCCTCGATCGCTTTCTTCTCTTCTGGAGTGAGAGCATCTGGATTTGCTACTACTGTCTTATCCGCTGGTTTAACGATGTCATTGCCTGCGTTTGGTTTAGCTGCATCTGCTGCTGACTTAGTCAAGTCTGACGCTGGAATTACTGCTGTCTTACCTTCTGGCGTTGTGACTGTCGCGTTACCTTTGTCGTCTACGACTACAGTTGAACCTGGATTTACTGCTTTAACTTTATCCTCGATCGCTTTCTTCTCTTCTGGAGTTAACGCATCTGGATTTGCTACTACTGTCTTATCTGCTGGTTTAACGATGCCGTTGCCTGCGTTTGGTTTAGCTGCATCTGCTGCTGACTTAGTCAAGTCTGACGCTGGAATTACTGCTGTCTTACCTTCTGGCGTTGTGACTGTCGCATTGCCTTTATCGTCTACTGCTACAGTTGAACCTGGGTTGACTGCTTTAACCTTATCTTCGATCGCTTTCTTCTCTTCTGGAGTTAACGCATCTGGATTTGCTACTACTGTCTTATCTGCTGGTTTAACGATGTCGTTTCCTGCGTTTGGTTTAGCTGCATCTGCTGATGACTTAGTCAAGTCTGACGCTGGAATTACTGCTGTCTTACCTTCTGGCGTTGTGACTGTCGCGTTACCTTTGTCGTCTACGACTACAGTTGAACCTGGATTTACTGCTTTAACCTTATCCTCGATCGCTTTCTTCTCTTCTGGAGTGAGAGCATCTGGATTTGCTACTACTGTCTTGTCCGCTGGTTTAACGATGTCATTGCCTGCGTTTGGTTTAGCTGCATCTGCTGCTGACTTAGTCAAGTCTGACGCTGGGATAACTGCTGTCTTACCTTCTGGGGTTGTGACTGTCGCATTGCCTTTGTCATCTACAACTACTGTTGCATCTGGGTTTACAGCTTTAACCTTATCTTCGATCGCTTTCTTCTCTTCTGGAGTGAGAGCATCTGGATTTGCTACTACTGTCTTATCCGCTGGTTTAACGATGTCATTACCTGCGTTTGGTTTAGCTGCATCTGCTGCTGACTTAGTCAAGTCTGACGCTGGGATAACTGCTGTCTTACCTTCTGGCGTTGTGACTGTCGCATTTCCTTTGTCATCTACAACTACTGTTGCATCTGGATTTACAGCTTTAACCTTATCTTCGATCACTTTCTTCTCTTCTGGAGTTAACGCATCTGGATTTGCTACTACTGTCTTATCTGCTGGTTTAACGATGTCATTGCCTGCGTTTGGTTTAGCTGCATCTGCTGCTGACTTAGTCAAGTCTGACGCTGGAATTACTGCTGTCTTACCTTCTGGCGTTGTGACTGTCGCATTGCCTTTATCGTCTACTACTACAGTTGAACCTGGGTTGACTGCTTTAACCTTATCTTCAATCGCTTTCTTCTCAGCATCTGTCAACTTGTCTGGGTTAGCAACTACAGTTTTGTCCGCTGGTTTAACGATGTCGTTGCCTGCGTTTGGTTTAGCTGCATCTGCTGCTGACTTAGTCAAGTCTGACGCTGGGATTACTGCTGTCTTACCTTCTGGCGTTGTGACTGTCGCATTTCCTTTGTCATCTACAACTACTGTTGCATCTGGATTTACAGCTTTAACTTTATCTTCGATCGCTTTCTTCTCTTCTGGAGTGAGAGCATCTGGATTTGCTACTACTGTCTTATCTGCTGGTTTAACGATGTCATTACCTGCGTTTGGTTTAGCTGCATCTGCTGCTGACTTAGTCAAGTCTGACGCTGGAATTACTGCTGTCTTACCTTCTGGCGTTGTGACTGTCGCATTTCCTTTGTCATCTACAACTACTGTTGCATCTGGATTTACAGCTTTAACTTTATCTTCGATCGCTTTCTTCTCTTCTGGAGTGAGAGCATCTGGATTTGCTACTACTGTCTTATCTGCTGGTTTAACGATGTCATTACCTGCGTTTGGTTTAGCTGCATCTGCTGATGACTTAGTCAAGTCTGACGCTGGAATTACTGCTGTCTTACCTTCTGGCGTTGTGACTGTCGCGTTACCTTTGTCGTCTACGACTACAGTTGAACCTGGATTTACTGCTTTAACTTTATCCTCGATCGCTTTCTTCTCTTCTGGAGTTAACGCATCTGGATTTGCTACTACTGTCTTATCTGCTGGTTTAACGATGCCGTTGCCTGCGTTTGGTTTAGCTGCATCTGCTGATGACTTAGTCAAGTCTGACGCTGGAATTACTGCTGTCTTACCTTCTGGCGTTGTGACTGTCGCATTGCCTTTATCGTCTACTGCTACAGTTGAACCTGGGTTGACTGCTTTAACCTTATCTTCGATCGCTTTCTTCTCTTCTGGAGTTAACGCATCTGGATTTGCTACTACTGTCTTATCTGCTGGTTTAACGATGTCGTTTCCTGCGTTTGGTTTAGCTGCATCTGCTGATGACTTAGTCAAGTCTGACGCTGGAATTACTGCTGTCTTACCTTCTGGCGTTGTGACTGTCGCGTTACCTTTGTCGTCTACGACTACAGTTGAACCTGGATTTACTGCTTTAACCTTATCCTCGATCGCTTTCTTCTCTTCTGGAGTGAGAGCATCTGGATTTGCTACTACTGTCTTGTCCGCTGGTTTAACGATGTCATTGCCTGCGTTTGGTTTAGCTGCATCTGCTGCTGACTTAGTCAAGTCTGACGCTGGGATAACTGCTGTCTTACCTTCTGGCGTTGTGACTGTCGCATTTCCTTTGTCATCTACAACTACTGTTGCATCTGGATTTACAGCTTTAACTTTATCTTCGATCGCTTTCTTCTCTTCTGGAGTGAGAGCATCTGGATTTGCTACTACTGTCTTATCCGCTGGTTTAACGATGTCATTACCTGCATTTGGTTTAGCTGCATCTGCTGCTGACTTAGTCAAATCTGTCGCTGGAATAACGGCTGTCTTACCTTCTGGCGTTGTGACTGTCGCGTTACCTTTGTCGTCTACGACTACAGTTGAACCTGGATTTACTGCTTTAACCTTATCCTCGATCGCTTTCTTCTCTTCTGGAGTGAGAGCATCTGGATTTGCTACTACTGTCTTATCCGCTGGTTTAACAATGTCGTTGCCTGCGTTTGGTTTCTTAGTATCTTCAACAGTACGTACTAATTCTTCTACAGGAATCACTTGTGTTTGACCATCTGGAGTTGAAACTTTAGCATTTCCTTTTTCATCTACTGTTACTACAGAGTTTGGATTTACAGTTTCAACTGCTGCTTTAATTTTCTCCTTCTCAGCATCTGTCAACTTAGCTGGATCATTTACGACTACTTTATCTGCTGGCTTAACTACGTCGTTTCCTGCTTTTGGATCATTTGCTGTATCAGCAGTTTTCACAACTTGTTCAGGAGTGATGATTTCCTGATGACCATCTGGAGTTGTAACAGTAATATTTCCATCTGCATCTTGAGTAATTTCTTTAGCATCTGGATTTACTTTCTTAACAGCTTCTAAGACCTTAGCTTTTTCATCGTCTGTTAAAGCACTTGGATCATTTACAAGAACTTTATCAGCTGGAATATTTACTTCACCTACAGCTTTAATAGCTGCTTTATCTGATTCTTCAATTCCATTGACAGCTTCTGCTGTTTTAGCTGCATCTACAGATTTTTTAGCTTGTTCTGCAATCTTGTCTACTTGAGCTTTAAGATCTTCTTTAGCTTTAGGAGTCAAGTCGTCACGTGCATCAATTGCTTCTTTTTTAGCTTGTGCTTCGTCATCAATTGCTTTACGAGCGTTTGGTTTATCTTCTACAACAGGTACAGATTTTTCGATTTCTTTTTCAGCTTCGTCTTGAAGTTGCTTAACTTCTGCATCTGTTCCAGCTTTATCGATTTCTTTCTTAGCTTCTTCTGCTAGAGTTTTAGCTGCATCTGCTGCAACTTTCTTCTCATCATCTGTAGCATCTGGAGTGTTTTCAATTGCTTTCAATTGCTCAGCTAATTTATCATCGATTGCTTTCTTAGCTGCTGGTTTCGTTACTGCTTCTGGATTTACAGCTGCAACCTCATCTACACCTGTTTTCTTAGCTGTATCTACTGCTTTTTGAGCTTCAGTTGCTTTTTCTGGTGTATCTGCATTGTCTGGTTGTTCATTAATTGCATCTGTTGCTGATTTAGCCTTATCTTGAGCATCCTTCTTAGCCGCGTCTTTTTCTTCTTGCGTTAAATCAGTACGAGCATCGATTTCTGCTTCTTTCTTAGCTAATTCGTCTGCTACTGCTTTCTTAGCCGCTTCTTTCGCTACTGGATTCACTTTCGCAACTTCATCTAATCCAGCTGTTTTCGCTGTATCTACTGCTGCATCTGTTGTTGCTGCATCGATTGCTTCTTTAGCTTTCTTAGCTTCTTCTGTTGCTTTATCTTTAGCTACTTTTTTCTCTGCATCTGTTAAGTCTGTACGGGCATCAATAGCATTATTTTTAGCTGTTAACGCATCGTCGATTGCTTTCTTAGCTGCTGGTTTCTTAACTGCTGCTGGATTTACGGCTGTAACTTCATCTACACCTGTTTTCTTAGCTGCATCCACTGCATCTTGTGCTGTTTTCGCTGCTTCTGGTGTATCCGCTGCATCTGGCTGTTTAGCAATTTCAGATAGTTGTGCATCAGCTTTATCTTTTGCTTCTTTCTTAGCTGCCGTTTTTTCTTCGTCAGTTAAGTCTGTACGAGCATCGATTTCTTTATTTTTAGCTGTTAATGCATCTGCAATTGCTGTTTTCGCTGCTTCTTTCGCTACTGGAGTTACGTTTGCAACTGCTGTAGTTCCAGCTGTTTTAGCTTTATCAACTTCTGCGTCTGTTGTTGCTTTATCAACTGCATCTTTAGCTGCATCTGCTTTTGCTTTTGCAATTTCTTTCGCTTTAGTTTTTTCTTCTGGAGTTAAATCCGTACGAGCATCAATTTCGTTGTTTTTAGCTGTTAATGCGTCATCGATTGCTTTCTTAGCTGCTGGTTTCTTAGCCGCTACTGGATCTACAGCTTTAACGTCTGCTACACCTTTATCTTTTGCACCATTTACTGCTGTTTGGGCTTCTGCTGCTTTTTCTGGTGTTTCTGCGTTGCTTGGTTGAGCATCGATTGCATCTGTTGCTTCCTTAGCTTTTGCTTTAGCTTCAGCTTTTGCTGCGTCTTTTTCTTCTGTTGTTAAATCAGTACGAGCGTCAATTTGCTCTTCTTTCTTAGCCAATTCATCTGCAATTACTTTCTTAGCTGCTTCTTTAGCTACTGGATTTACAGATTTAACATCCGCTACACCCTTATCTTTTGCATTATCCACCGCAGTTTGAGCTGTTGTTGCTGCTTCTGGTGTGTCTGCATTGTCTGGTTGTGCGTTAATTTTAGCAAGTTCAGCATCTGCTAATTTTTGAGCTTCATCTTTAGCAGCTTTTTTCTCAGCATCTGTTAAATCTGTACGTTTGTCGATTTCAGAATTTTTAGCCGTTAAAGCATTCGCAATTGCTTCTTTAGCATTTTCTTTTGCTACTGGGTTAACTTTCCCAATCGCTGTAGTTCCAGCTGTTTTAGCTTGATCTACCGCATCGTTTGTTGTTGCTGCATCAATAGCTTTAGTTGCTTCTGCTGCTGCCGTATTATTTTTCGCGATAGCTGCATCTTTTTCTGCTTGTGTTAGATTTGGATTTGCTTTAATTGCATCTTCTTTAGCTTTACGAGCTGCTTCAACATCTGCTTTTGCTGCGTCTTTCTTAGCTACTACTGGGTTATCTGCTGCAATTGCACTTGTTCCTGCGTTTTTAGCCGTATCAAGAGCTGTTTTTGTAGTAGCATCATTAATTGCTGTTAATGCTTTTTCTTTATCAGCATTTACTTTAGCAACTGCTGCTGCTTTTTCTTCATCTGTAGCGTTTGGAGTAGCGTTAATTGCTGCAATTTTCTCAGTTGCTGCTGTTTTTACTGCATCAATCGCAGGTTGTTTATCTAATTTAGTGAAGTCTGTTAATGGTCTTACATCTTTAGAACCATCTTTATATGTTACTACTAAGTTGTTACCATCTTTTGTAATTGTATCAATCTTAGAATCTTTGTCGGTTACTTCTTGTCCACGTTTAGATTCTAAGTTTTTATCTTCATTTGTTTTAGAAAACTCAATCTTAACTTTCTCTTTAATTGAGTTAAACTCATCATCTGTTACTGCAGTTGGATCAGCTACTGCTACTTTATCTGCTTCTGCAACATCCGAAATTTCATATCTCTTAGCTTGTGATTTTAATACTAATGTAAATGCACCTGGATCGTTAGCGTATGTACCTGATGAAGCTCCATTTTCGATAATTGCATTATCCGTATCAGTTGCTGTAGCATAGCGAGTTACAATGCGGTATTCTCCATTTTCATCTGTTGGGAATTTACTTGCAGCCAATCCTGGAGTCTCTTTTGTCATCTTACCAGTAATTTTTACAGTTGCTGGTGTTGTAGTTTCTCCATCAATTTGTGTAAAAGTTGTATTATATTCGTTATCAATAACATTTGGATTAGTAGCTTCTACTGGTGATAACGGTTGATTTCCACCTTTTCTTATTGTTGCAAACTTGATTTTTCCTGAATCATCATTGTATTTAATATCAACATCAATATCTTCGTTCGCATAGATATAAACATCTTTTTTACCATCAACCGAATATGGAATCTCCACTGTTGGAGCTTGGTTTGTACGTGCAAAGTCAGTTAATGGTAATGTATCTGTAGATCCATCGTTATACGTTACCACCATATTATTAGCTACTTTTTCAACAGATTTAATCTTGTCGGCTTTATCGTCAACATTTTGACCTTGTTTCGCAACTAAGTTAGCATCTGTATTCGTTTTAGAATAGTGAAGTTTGATGTTTTCATTGTTTTCACCAACTAGTTTCTTAAACTCTGCATCTGTTACGTTATTAGCATCAACTACTGGGAACTTAGCAGATTCTTCTGCTGGAGTTGTAACATCATATTTTTGAGTTTGTGGCTTAAGCATGACACGGAAGGCATGGTCGTTAGCGGCATCCTTTCCAGAACCAGCGAATTTGTTCCTTCGACATCTGTAACTGTCACATAACGCCAACCTAAAGGCAGCCCCTGTGGAGTTTCTCCTTTTGTTGCTGCGTCTAGTCTATCTTGTGATAAATTATCTACTGCCTTCGGAGTACCTGAGTATCTGATAACCGCTGGTGTCGCGTCCGATGCTGGTGTTTCAGTTTTAAACTCGTTTGCTGTATATCCATACTGAGTATTGATTTTATCAGTCTCACCGTCTACAGGTTTGAAAGCATTGCTTCCCCATTGTTCCAGTGTAGCTTTTGAAACCTTATCCGAATCATCTTTGATTTTAATATCAAACGAGTTCTCTTCTGCACCATAGACATAGATTTCTCGTTTAGCTTCATCTGAGTATGGAATCTCTACGACTGGATCGACGTTTGTACGTGCCACATTTGAAAGTGGAGTTTCATCTGTCGAATCGTCAGTATATGTTACTACTACTTTTTTGCTTGTAGTATCAACATCAATACTTTTTACTATTGAGTTTTGATTGTCTACAAGTTGTCCTTTTTTAGATTCTAATCTTGCATCTGTACTTGTTTTAGAATGTTCAATTTTAATCTGAGCTTTAATTTTAGCAATATCTGCTTCAGTTAAGCTATCAATATTTGAAACAGCAATCTTATCAGCATTTGATGCTGGCTCTTGGATGCTATATTTGTATGTTTGTGATTTAAGAACAATCTTAAAGTATCCCTCTGCATTTACACCACTTCCAGCAGCAGACATTGTAGAACCATCTTTTGCTGTTACACGAAGGTAACGATCCCCCATTGCAAAGTTTTGAGCTTCAGTTTTATTATAGGCAGGTTTACTCATGATAAGTTCATTCGGTTGCCCTGTCATTCTCACTGTTAATGGTGTATCTGTTTCTGTAGTGATCTTTTCGAAGTTATATCCATATCCATCTGTTACAGTTGTGTCATTTACAGTTGTGAACTTCTGATTTGATCCTTTTGTTATTTCAACAGATGTTACTTTGTTTGTTGCTGAGTTGATTTTAAATTCTACATTAGCCTCTTCTTTGTTATAAACATAGATTTCTTTTGTAGTATCATTTGAAAACTCTGTAGTGTAAGTAATATCACCTACAGTTTTTGCAGTTTCAGTACGGAAAGCATTGTTTTTGTCTAATGCTTGTCCATTACGTTCGTCTTTTGAACCTGAGTTTTCGATAGAGTTAGTACCAGCTGTTGGTTCAGTATTTTCTGCTGTTTTACCTACAGTTGGTTGTCCGTTAGTTGTGTCTACTACTGGAGTCTCTTTTTTCTCTACAGGTTTGTTTCTTAATCTAGCGTTAGCTGTAGTGACAAGTTTGCTGTAAGCTTGTTTTAGTTCAGCTTGAGTAGTTGCATTCGCTAATGTAGCTTTTGCAGCTTCTAAGTCAGCTTTTAATACTGCAACACTTTCTTCTGTTTTGTTATCGTAAGAACCGTTAGAAAGTTTGTCTCAATTTCTGAAATATAGCTTTCAAGTTGGGTCTTGTCCAAAGTTGGAGTTGTTGCTTCTACAGATGTCTCTTGTTTGCTTAGTTCATTAGCTGATACAGCTCCATTCCCCAAGAACATGAAAAGAGCAGCGACCGCTACACTAGCCGCCCCAAAACTATATTTACGGATCGAGTAACGCGTGACCTTTTCACGGTGCAGACGTTCAACACGACTCATAGATGGTTTAGTTTTCCATTATTTTCTTTTCTCCTTTTATAAGGTTAATTGATTTGATTTCCACATGACACCTGCACACAGAAATCTACAATCTACATTTTATATTATTTTCAATATATATGCAAATAATTTGATTTTAAATTTTCGCAAAAAAGCGTTTTGGGAAATCAAGGAATTTTCAGAAAATTTCCGATTGAATTTTTTCTACTTTTTTTGAATAAATATATATGATATTATCCAACTAATCTTATATAAGAATTTAGGCTAGTTCGGAAAAACAGCGGATATATTTTTTAATTTTAGTAAAATAAATAGGTTTCGAAGTATAAAAATAGTGTATTTGTATCTCTATACACTAAAATCATTCGTACAAAATATAAAATCTATTCCAAACAAAAACATGCTACCTCATTTCGGTAACATGTCATCACTTTCTACTTACAACAGCGCCTCAAACTCAGAGACAGTCATGCCCAATTGCTGGCTGGCAACCTCAGAAGTCAGAAGACCTTGACGGACGAGATTTAGTAGCATAGACAAACTACCTTCAACTTTTCCACGTTCAAGACCCTCAGATTGTCCTTGTTCAAGACCTTCCGCCCTAGCAGTCTTTCTTCAGCTTGTTCCAAGGCATAATCCTGTGCTAACAAGGCTTGTTCTTCTCGCATACGTAGTTGACTAAACATCTTTCCTGTCCTCCTCGGACCAGCTCTTATAGTCCAGCAGTTGGTCTGCCTGGCTGATGGCTCGCTCGGGTTGTTGGGTAAAGGGTTTATTCCCAAAAAACTCCAACCATGGTTTACGAACCTCATCTTTGCTGGTTTCTCTGTATTTGTTAAGTTCTTATTTGTGATGCTCTTTCAATAGTAACTCAAACTCAGCGACAGTCATACCTAACTGCTGGCTGGCAACCTCGGAAGTCAAAAGACCTTGGCGAACCATATCTAGGAAAGTAAAGACTCTTCCTTCAACTTTCCCACGCTCCAGTCCCTGTTCAATACCACGTTCTAAACCTTGTTCAATCCCTTCTGCCCTAGCTGTTTCCAAGGCATAATCCTGAGCCAATAACGCTTGTTCTTCTCGCATACGTAGTTGACTAAACATCTTCCTGTCCTCCTCGGACCAGCTCTTGTAGTCCAGCAGTTGATCTGCTTGGCTGATGGCTCGCTCAGGTTGTTGGGTAAAGGGTTTATTCCCGAAAAACTCCAACCACGGCTTGCGAACCTCGTCTTTGCTGGTTTCTCTGTATTTTTAGGTCTTATTTATGATGGTCTTTCAATAGTGACTCAAATTCAGTGACAGTCATCCCCAACTGCTGGCTGGCAATCTCTGCGGTTAAAAGACGTTGACGAACCAGATTTAGTAGCATAGACAAACTTCCTTCAACTTTCCCACGCTCCAGTCCCTGTTCAATACCTTCGGCTCTAGCGGTTTCCAAGGCATAATCCTGAGCCAATAACGCTTGTTCTTCTCGCATACGTAGTTGACTAAACATCTTCCTGTCCTCCTCGGACCAGCTCTTGTAGTCCAGCAGTTGATCTGCTTGGCTGATGGCTCGCTCGGGTTGTTGGGTAAAGGGTTTATTCCCAAAAAACTCCAACCACGGTTTACGAACCTCGTCTTTGCTGGTTTCTCTGTATTTTTTTAATTCCAAGAATGCCATCTTGACCAGATGGTTTTCTTGACCATTATTGGTGATAGTTAAAACCTCACCTGTCGTGTCCTCTCGCATACTAAAGCTATGAAAAGCCAAATCATCTTGGAAGTAATTGCTGTCCACAATTGCGATAGCGTATACTGGTGCGATATGCTTGTAACTCTGGTGTGTATTGCCTTCTTGCTGGCGAATTTTTTCTAGATTTTGATTAACCTGACTACACAGATAAGCCCACAAACGATTGATGAAAAAATTCTGATGATGGACTTGTATTTCGATAATAACCTGAGTACCGTTATCCAATTCCGCCAAGACGTCTATACTTGTATAGAAATCCTGGGCCGAGTACGGCATGGAAGGTAAGACGTGAATGTTACTTCCCTCCAAAATAGTTACATTTTTTGCTGGTAAATCCAACATATCGCGGATAAATTGACAAGTGATTTCTGGATTGCTAAAAATCTTCTTAGCAACCAAATCGTTGGTTGGGCTAATGCCCGGATGTCTGAGAATCATCCATTTCCTCCTTTTATTATACCATAGTTTTAAATCTAATTTCACTAGATTCAATGGTTCTATCTATTTATTCGGAAAGGAAATGAATTGTGAAAATATTTTATCTCGTTTCAACTAAAATATGAGCTTGATCAATCAGCTGTCCATCAACAGTCAGATTCAGATAGAAATCCAAGGTCTTATCAGCAGCAAAATACAGGGTTGGTATGGTCAAATCTTTTTTGCTTTCCCCAGTTTGGAATTGAAGGACTTGAATCTCGTCCTGATAGGCGACACCATGGACACCTGTCCCCGGTTGAATCGAAATCTTAGCTTCCAAAGGGGTACTACTTTCGCTACGTTCAATCCTAAAATGAAGAGCCTCTCCCTTTGCTACAGCTAGACTTTTTTCTGCAAATGCTAGTCCCTGAACAACTACTTTTTGTGATAAGCTAGGAGTTTTATAGAGGGAAATCTTGGTCAATACAGGCATAGATTGTGCTTCTGTAATGACCACGCGCACCTTCTGTGCCTCTACTAGCGGCCCTCGCAGAAGGCGCTTATGACCAACTGTAAAGCCCATGCCAAATTCCTGCCAGACACCATCTACCTCTACTTGCACATGAAAAGCAGCGATTCGTTGCCCTAGCTTCAAATCTTCTCTTAACTCAATGACACCAAAAGTTTTAGGTGACCCTAAGTCGAGTTCTAAATGGATTGGCAAGCCTGCATCACTTGCCCAAGAGCTGGTCTCAAAGCCGTCTGTCAAATGATGACAGGCAAAGTCTGCGGAGAAAGCAGGACCAGATACCGCAGCTCCCAGAGCCAAATTTTCTTTATAGAGCTCATTGCGATAAGCCGCAAATTCATAAAGGCGTTCAATATCCTTTGCATCAAATAGCCCATCTTGATTCGGCGGAATATTGAGCAAGAGTGGAGTTCCTCTCCCAACCGAGTGAAAGTAGATTTCTACCAATTCCTCGAGAGACTTAGGATCCTGATCCTCGTGGTAAAACCAGCCTGGCCGGATGGAAACATCTGCCTCACCGATTGAAAAAATCGTACCCGAGGGATCTCCGTGCTGAAGATAGTCCAGCTCTGCTTCTGTTCCTAGTTTATCAGGATTCACCTTTTGCCACAGGGGGGCACCTGCATATCCTCGTTCATTGCCAATCCAGCGGATACTAGTGCCTTCTGTTGAAAAAATTAAGCAATCGCCCTGCAGTTCACGAATGGTTTCAAACCATTTTTCAAATTCATAATTGACCTTTTGAGCTCCCTCTCCTCTGGCTCCATCCATCCAGACCTCAGCAAATTTCCCTCCATTTCCATAGGCAGGATTTGATAAAATCTCCTTCAGCTGGGCCAGATAATAGGCATTATAGTCCGCTTCTCGCTCCACATGGTAGAGAGGACTGTGGGCATCCCAAGGTGACAGGTAGACCCCCATATCCATATCAAACTCAGTAGCAGCTTGGGATACTTCAAGGAGCAAGTCTCCCTCTCCATTCCTCCAAGGACTGGCTTTGACCGAATAATCTGTGTGAGCCGTCGGATAGAGGACAAAGCCGTCGTGGTGCTTGACCACCAAAATCAACTTTTTAAAGCCCGTTTCCTTGAGCACGCGAACCCACTCACGCGCATCTAACTTTGTCGGGTTAAATCGCCCAGGATCCTCCTGACCTGTCCCCCATTCCTGGTCATAAAAGGTATTGGGCCCAAAATGGATAAAGGCTGCTAGTTCATCCTCTAAATAAGCTAGCTGGGCCTGACTAGGCAAGGGCCCATGCGGTTTTATTTCTCTTACCATACTACTTCCTATCTACATTTTTCTTTACTTTTTTGGCATGTACTTGCAATTCTGTTAACGCTAGGGGACTGGTCAAGCCTTCAAATCGAAGACGAAGGGCATAAGTTTCCACCTTGTCAAATTCAAAACGAAGCTCCTCATCCTTGTCGCTTGAAACTTTTCGGATAGCTGATACAGGGCGCCAATTCTGCTCTTGCTTGAGCAGTGAATCCTTATCCAAATGGTTTGGAGTCCGAGGTAAAGTAGGCTCATTCCCCACATAATAATCAATAAAGGTAGGCTCCACCGCCACGTATTCTTGATTCTCAACATAATACAAGGTCACGTTATCCACAAATCGCGGTTTTAAAATCCCTGCATCTCCAAAGAAGGCCCACGCTGGCTTGCTCTGACTTGGCAATCCAGGTATTGGGTATCGATTTCTTCCGAGCAATGACCTTGTCATTGAGGTAAGATGCTGGGTGATTCGGCTCTGAGTGGGAAGCAAAGACCAGAGGCAGGGTGGAACCTGTCCACTGATTGGAAATAACTTCCCCATCTGCACTGGCATCTGTCACATGAATGGTGACTGTTGCTGGTAACTCACAGCCCGCTACTTGTCCTATAAGTACACACTCTCCTACCTGAGCATAGACTTGGGGTTCGAGTTCATCCCAAGTCACCTTGGCCGTATCTCGTCTGCCATCTGATAAGACTAGCTTGACTCGGTCTGGTAAGTGTGGGGGTTCCTTGACAAGCGTCCAAACCCTTTCAGGCTCAATAGTGCAAATCCCTTGGACACAAACCTGAGCAGAAGTCTTTAAATCCAGACCCTCTAGCTGACCAGATACCATAAACTCATGAAATCTTGCTATATCTTCTTCCGAGATTGCCTCCCAAACAACCTTGACTCGTTTTACATCGCCTGACTCATAGTCCACCAAGACCGATGATGGAAACTGTGGATAAGTCCCCTTATCTGTATACAAGCGAAGTGGTCGTACAAAAACTGCCTGCCCTAGCGAGATATTTTCTGCGACCTGCAAGTGCATTTGATAGGTTTTCCCTTGATAAATGGCGCGAATAGCCAAGTCACCTGCAGACAAGCAATGAAGCACTCCCTGCTTGATAATGGCGTGGGCACCACCACTCGTCTCCCAAATCACTTCACTATTCCCCACCTTATTCACAGGGTTATCCACAGTTTGTGGATAAAGTCCAATGGCTGGGGAATCTCCTTCTTGTAATCCTGCCTGCTTGTCCACTCGAATCTCAAACAAGCGCTGATTTCTCACTGGCTGGCAAGCCAAAGCCTCTCCCACTAAGAGATTAAAACTTGCTGGCTCTAGCCCTCTGGCACTGGCCTTTACTCTTACTTGGCCTGCCTGCTCCAAGCTCTGAACTAAGAGGACACCTCTGCCATGAAAGGCTTTCCTCTTAAACCGACCATTTTTCTGAGCCTGGTAACGTTCACGACTAGCCTGCCTTCCATTATCCACACCCACAATGCGAGCAGGGCCTTCAATTTTAAAATGAAGCTGATTGGAAGCGCTCGGCACCCAGTTTCCTGATTTATCCAATACATCAAAATAGAGATAGAGGAGGTCTTGCCCATCTGGCTCCAGTTGTGATTTATCGGCATGTAACCCGATTTTGGCTGGCTTACCTGCAGTCACCACCCTATCTTCTGCCACAAGCTGACCTTGACAGTCATAGGCTACAGCATGCAATTCTCCTGGTTGATAAGGCAAACGCCATTCGAGATAGAGTTGGCCAGAACCTTCTCCCTTTTGGTATTTTCGACCGTCTGAAGTCCATTTTTCCTGAAAGGCCTTCCTGCCTTTGGATTTTCCATTGAGAAATATCTCTACTGAATCAGCATTTGAATACACTCTAACAGGAATATCCCCATACTTATCCACAACTTGTTGATAACTCTTGTGGATTTCCCAATTCCAATGGGGCAGGATATGAACCATGGGATGCTGATCTAGGTCCAACCACTGACTTTGGTAGAGATAATAGTCATTTTTAGGAATCCCTGCTGTGTCCACGATCCCAAAATAGGAACTCTTTACAGGCGTGTCGTTTTGATTGTGCCAAGGAGTTGGCTCACCTATATAATCCACTCCTGTCCAGATAAACTGACCTGCGTAGTCTAGCCGATTTCTATCTGCTATCCAAGAAGCCGTCGCTGTCTTCCCCCAAGGAACTCGATCATTACCATAGTCCGACTGTTCAAAATTCCTCACGCGGCGATTATCCCCAACCCATTCCTTATCAGGGCGAAAATAGCTATCACGCGTTCTTGTAGCCGATGAGGTTTCAGATCCATAAAGTCGCCACTTGGGATGTCTTTTGCGAATCTCGTCAATATTGTCTTCCGAGTAATTCAAACCCACCACATCCAGCAAATCAGCAATCTTTTCATGACCTCCAGACCCATCTCCAAAGCGGAATTGATCCATTCCCATGGTCACAAAACGGCTATCATCCACTTCTTTGACTCTTCCTAGCAAACGTTTGATAGTCTTCAATGAATGAGCATCACCATTTGCTTCGCTGACTTCATTTCCCAAGGACCACATAAAAATCGATGGATTGTTCTTGCCACGCTCAATCATAGTACGCAAATCATAATCTGACCAGAAATCGCCTGCTTTCGCTTCTGGATGAGTCGCTTCTTCCTCAAAAAAGCGACCATAGTCATACTCTTTCTTGCCTCCATACCAAGTATCAAAGGCTTCTTCTTGGATGAGTAGGCCCATTCTGGCAGCCACATCCAGCAAAATACTACTAGCTGGATTGTGTGTTATTCGGATAGCGTTGACTCCCATTTCCTTCATTTGGCACAGGCGTCTCTCGGCAGCCGACCTATTTTCCACAGCTCCCAGCGCTCCATAGTCATGGTGCAGACAAACTCCATGAATCTTCAACCAGCGACCATTTAGAAAGAAACCCTTATCCGCTTGCCAATCCATATAACGGTAACCAAAAGTCTCCTCTTCTTCATCAACCAAAATGCCATTTTTGTAAAGGCGAGTCTTCAATTGGTGAAGGTGAGGATGTTCAATATCCCAAAGCAAAGGTTGGAAAATTGATATGGCTTGTTGGAAAGAATATTTGTCCCCAGCTTCAATCACTACAGAGTCTGTCGCCTGCCAGTCTGACAGCTGTTGTCCATCATACCAGATACTCTGCTCCAAATACACCGACACGGACTGAGGTCCGTCATTTGAAACCTTACTTTCAAGCTGAGTTTCCACCCATCCATCTCTTTGTTCCTTGAGCTTGGGACTTTCTATCTTAATCCCATACAAATCCAGATGCACCGAATCTGTAATCAATAATTTTACTTCTCGGTAAATACCGCTACCAGAGTACCAACGACTGCTAGGTTGCTGATTTTCCACAAAAACCGCAAGCTGGTTGGCTGTCCCATCATTTCTTAGATAAGGCGTTATATCATAAGAAAAGGGCGTATAGCCACTGGGATAATAGCCCAGCACTTGCCCATTGATATAGACTTGGGCATTCATGTAAACCCCATCAAAGAGTAAACGCACCGAAACAAGACTGGCATCTTCTTCCAAGTAGAACTGCGTCCGATACCAGGCTTGACCCCCGTTTAACTGGCCACCCTCATTTTGCGCTGGCGAATACTGGTCAAAATCATTGTAAATACTCCAGTCATGTGGTACTTGAATAGCCTGCCAATTTTCCCTCTGAAAATCCGGTGCCAAGGCATCTTCTTTCCCCACCTCTTGACTAAAAAACCAGTGATTTCGTAAAACTTCTTCTCTTCTCATACAAGCATTCCTCTTTAAACAAGTCTATCAATTTGACTATATCACAAAACAAAAGCGCTTTCAACACCTCCTCCATCACTCCCTAAATACTTAGAAAAGATGCTATAATCTGTGGAAAAGTCTGAAAATCACTCCATGTTCATATAAACTGTCATTTTCAAGAAACAAGGTCATACTCTTCGAAAATCTCTTCAAACCACGTCAGCGTCGCCTTACCGTAGGTATAGTTACTGACTTCGTCAGTTTTATCTACAACCTCAAAACGGTGTTTTGAGCTGACTTCGTCAGTTTTATCTACAACCTCAAAACGGTGTTTTGAGCTGACTTCGTCAGTTTTATCTGTAATCTCAAAGCTGGACTTTGAGCAACCTGCGACTAGCTTCCTAGTTTGCTTTTTGATTTTCATTGAGTATCAAATCTGACAAGAACCAAAAAACACCCCTCTGAATATTCATTCCAGAGAGATGTTCCTTTTGTCTTAGCTATTGTAAATCGATTGTCTAAAGTCATCTGAATCTTTGAGATAAGCTTTATAAATCGCTTTTTTCAGTTTTTGAACGGGTGTTTCGATAAAGCTATAGGTGTGAGCAGTTGTTTTGCCTACCTTAATCTGTTTCAACTCCTCTTGGACAGCTTTCTGCATCAATTCACTTAACTTCTGGCTTGTCAGACTTATTTCCTGACCTTCATATTGGATTGTCAAAGGTTTCAATTGATTGAGCCTATCCACTCTTTCCTTGATCTGTGCTTTTTTGAACTCAGCATAGCTCTTACCATTCAAAAATTTTATTGAAAAATGTAAGTATCAGATAAAGGCTTGTTTATCAGCCTCTGCTGCTTGTTTATATTGATTTGAAACATAAGGAACAAATCCTTCATAATAGCCCAAAGCAGCCATCAATTCAAAGGCTTGTTTTCTGAATGTAATATCCCCACTCATACCTTTATCATTTTCACTAACTCCAAAAATTGTATCAAACATATCAACAGTATAGTAACCATTTGCTGCAATCTTACCTTTATCTGAAAAACCAGCAATGATATAACGATTAACCATGATATGATTGTCAATCAAACTATCAATATCTGTCAATTTTTTGGCATCTTCTAAGGTCAGAGCTTGAATCTCCTCACTCTTATGAGTCGGTTTAACTGCTGGATTACGGTAATCTACCCAAGTTCTAGAACCTGTTGAAGTGATTGGCATTATTTTTTTGAAATAACTCATCTTGTCTTCTGCAGATAAGTTTCTACTTGCATCTGCTTCTAGGTAATCTAGAGTATAAAGAACATCAAAACTTCCCTTCATGTAAGATTGCAAATCTTCTGCCGTTTTAAATCGATCAGGTGTTTTATTGTAAAATCCATTCTTATCACTCTCATCATATACAAAATTGAGATTGAAATAAGTATCCTTTTCTGGATTATAGGAGTTTTCAAAAATACCACGCGCATAAAACTCTGCTCCTGTGCCATCTCGACGACCGTGATTATTAAACAAGACCGTTCTATCTAGTAAGTGCGTCATTTCATGAGAATAAGTCGCTGAACCTCTATCATCCAAAACCCTATCTATAAAGTAACGGACACCTAATCCATTGGCCTCAGCTCCCACCTTACTTACTGGAGAATAGTAATTCATAGGAGTCATAAACTGGTCGACCCCCTTATCAGCCCCACTACCAATAGCTGGTGACCAAGTGTTATCAATCTGGGTATTCGGATTACTTGTATATTTCTTCATCGTATCAATAATCAAGCGATTTGTCAGCAACTTATCACGATTTTCTGGTTTTGTTATACGATAAAGAGTATCAACATAGTTGGCTTGTTGCCCAGCCGCTTTTTCAATTAAAGACTTGACTCTAGCAAGCTCAGCCTGATACTTAGTTGGATTAGACTGGGCAAGAGAAGTATCTATATAGGAACCAATGTTACCGTAAGTAATCGTCGCCATATTACTAATCACGTAAACATGTGGTTCTTTCACATTCAAAAAGTCCCAAAAATAGCAGCCATATTAGCCTCTTGTTTACGAGGATCCTTTTCCCCAGCTGTCAACTTGCTATATAGCCCGACATACGCTGAAGGATTTTCTTTAGATGGTTTGTCGACAATCATAGCTTGGCTAGATTTTTTTTAAGCCAAGTATCCGCATCATCTGACGTAAAGAGTTGGCGATTGCTGTCTAAAAATTCCTTCAAACTAGCCTTACCTGCAATAGTAGATAAGTATTTTGTAAATGTTTGAGGACTATTGGTCAATTTCATCTCTTCATAAGACATGGACCCTAATTTTTTCAAACTATCCAAGGCTGTCATCGTCTTATTGCCAAATGAACTTGGATTAAAGGCCAGAATATCACGAATATTCGTGTCCCCAAATTGAATATTATAAAAACGATTGATATAAGACAGTCCCAACAAGATCTGCTCTTTGTATTGCTCCAGCTCTTGTTTGACCTTGTTGCGATTTTCAGGGGTATCTCCTATAATCCCCAAAGTATGAGAGGCAATCTTTTTGAAACTTGACTCAGCTTGCGTCTTCATCTGATCAAAGCTTTCTTGAATTGACAGTTTTTGAAGATACTCTGTACGCAACATATCTTTGACCTCTTGGTCAGTGATATTTGGGTGTGTTTTTCTGAGCGCAATTCTCTTTGTTATAATATCTCGAGGATCATAGGTAGGCTCTAACTGTGCTTTTAATTTACTGTCATTTAAGAAATCTACTGATCTCGCGCTTGTGGTAAGAGCAGACACATCCACAGCATCTTCTCTCTCACTATTAGCCGGAAGTAAGTGTGGTTTATCCTCCTGACTACCAACTAAAATAACTCTGGGTTTCATTGATTTTGTTATTTGACTCACTTCTTGAGGATTAACCAATTCACCAGTTTGTTCATTGATAGCGTAGGTTCTTGTATGTGTATTCTCACCAACTTCTCCTTCAGATGCTACCTTTTCTATATTTTTAGCAAGTGAAGAATCCTCTCTTCGCTCCTCAGTAACATCAATCGGTTGAATTACTTTTTCCACATTACCAACTTGAATCACTTTATCGACTGCTGGATTTACTTGTCTAGTAGTGTCAGATACCGTCACCTGACCTGTTGCCTTATCTAATTGATAAGTCGTCCTAGTTTCCACCGAACCATCACGCCCTGCAACCGCTACCTCCTCTTTTCTGAACTCCAAAGCAGGATTCACTTGGTAAATCGTTTTATGAGATAGGACAGTAGTTTCAACACTCGGTTTAGTTCCAACTTCTACAACTTGATCAACTTTGTTAGCTACTATTTTGACAGTTTTATTCTCAGAAATATTTCCACTTGCTTGATCTTTAGTATAGGTAGTAGTAACTTGTTCTTGTCCCTCAACACCCGGAATCTTTACTCTTGTAACGCCGTGGTCTAGTTCCTCATTCTTTTCATAAACGGTTTCATAAGGAACAGCTTTTGTCTCTACTTTGGTCTGAGGAAGTTGAGTGTCTTCTTTATACTCTGGGAGAGCCTCCTGTATCTCAGGTTCACCAGAAACACCGCCCTCATATGATGGAAGGGGTGGTTCCACTAAGGACTCACCAGAAACACCGCCTTCATAAGATGGAAGAGGCAGCTCTACCGAAGGTTCACCAGAAACACCGCCCTCATATGATGGAAGGGGTGGTTCCACTAAGGACTCACCGGAAACACCACCTTCATAAGAAGGAAGGGGTGGTTCCACCAAGGATTCGCCAGAAACACCGCCTTCATAAGAAGGAAGGGGTGGTTCCACCAAGGATTCGCCAGAAACACCGCCTTCATAAGAAGGAAGCGCTGGTTCTACCAAGGGTGCACCAGAAACACCGCCTTCATAAGACGGAAGAGATGGCTCTACCAAGGATTCGCCAGAAACACCGCCCTCATAAGATGAAAGGGACGGTTCCACCAAGGACTCGCCGGAAACGCCACCTTCATAAGAGGGGAGAGTGGGTTGTACTTCTGGGGCTGTGCTTATGCCATTTTCTTGAGATGCCTTCTCTTTTGTCCCGACCAGAATCACCTGAGTAACTGGTTCACGAAGTACTTCTCTCCCTACTTCATTTCGCCTTACAACACCATCGATAACCCTTACTTCTGTTAAGATTCGTTCTTGTCCCTTGGCACCTTCTATAGAAATTCTTTTTTCTCCCTTAGCCAGAGTTGGGTCAGACTGAAATTGAGTTTCAAACTCTATCTCCCCTACCCTAACTTCCAGTTCTGGCTTGTCTTCAATAACAGTTTTCATTCCTTCATCCGGTACTTTTTTAGACTCAATACTCATACTTTTTTCAGGAGATGGATTTAAAACGGGCTCAACTGCGTAAGATGGTTGAGGAGATTGCACAAGATCTTCAGTCGAGTCAAATTGAGATGCAGTCTGTGGTACAATCTTCTTAGATTGAGATTCTGAACTGTCCTCCTTTTGAGATAATGCTGGCGACTCTACCTTATCAACAGTAAGTTCCTTGCTACCATTATCTCTTACCAAATAATATCCCGTAAATTCATATCCTTGAACTCTTTCAGGACTTGGTAAAAACTGACCTTCTACTCTCTTAACAAGGGCTGGTTGCAATTCTACCAGATTTTCTAAAGCAGAGATGGATGCTCCCCATCCACCAACAGCAAAGACGGTCACAAGGAAGTAAGACGCTCCCTTTTTTCTCTTGATTAAAGTGAAGGAAAGCAATAATAATCCTGCTCCCAAGATAAACATCCCATCATTAGAAAACAGACCTGTTTCTGGTAATCTTGTAGCCAATTTTCGATAGATAAAGTAGTATTCTTTTCCCTCTTTTACCTCAATCTTATTTTCTTCAAACCATTGCAACTCAGATTTCAGCTTTTCAGGTAAATCCTGCTCATCCAAATAATGACTTGAAATTAGTGCTAAACTCGTTGCTGTAGCCTGTACAGGTTGAGCCCCCATACCAGCAAAAAATAAACTCGTTCCTAGCAAGACCGAACAAGCTCCTATTGTATATTTCCTCAAAGAAAAACGCTGCTTTCTCTCAAATTGAAATTCTTTCATCCCATATCCTATCATTCATTATTACTGTATATTTAGTATATCAGAAATAGTTTGTATTCACAAATCTTTCTAGTTATTCCCTTATCATTCCAAGTTGAGGGAGACAACATACAATAATTTTTATTTAAATGTATATCAATGTTCTTTGCTCTTCTTAACAAAAGCAATACAAAAAGAGCCTGTTGCCAAGCTCTTTGATTTTCGAAGAGTATTAGTCTATTATTTCTTCTCAGCACGAAGGGCTGACAATATTTGTGTACGGATATCATCCACACCATTTGGTGTATTTGGTAAAAAGATAGTTTGATTTCCCTTAGAAGCAAAGGTATTCAAGGTATCCAGATACTGGTTGGTCAAGAGGATGGACATGATTTGCTCTTCTGTCATGCCAACATTGGCTTCCTTGAGTTCTGTGATAGACTCTGCCAATCCATCCACAATGGCCTTACGTTGTTGGGCAATCCCCACACCATGAAGGCGGTCTTTTTCTGCTTCGGCTTCAGCTGCAGTGACGATTTTAATCTTGTCGGCTTCCGCTAATTCTTGCGCTGCGACCCGCTTACGTTGCGCCGCATTGATTTCATTCATGGATTGCTTGACTTCTGCATCTGGCTCAACCTTTGTAATCAAAGTTTTCACGATAATGTAGCCATAAGTGGTCATTTCTTCTGCTACTTGGTGTTGAACTTCAAGGGCAATCTCATCTTTTTTCTCAAACAATTCATCCAAGGTTAATTTGGGAACAGAAGAGCGGAGGGCATCTTCGATATAAGATTTAATCTGAGATTCTGGACGCATGAGTTTATAGTAGGCATCTGTCACGCTCTGCTCATTGACACGGTACTGAGTCGCTACATTCATCATAACGAACACATTGTCCTTTGTCTTAGTCTCAACCACAATATCGCTTTGCAACAAGCGCAACTGAATCCGCGCTGCAATCGAGTCAATCCCAAAAGGCAAGCGAATATGAATACCGCTATTGGCAACCTTTTGGTATTTCCCAAAGCGTTCAATAATCGCCACCGACTGCTGACGAACCACATAAACTGTACTCAGTGTAACTATCAGCAATAGGAGCACACAAACCACCACAAAAATCATCAAAAATGTTGTTATCATCGCGACGACCTCCATCATTATTTTTTCCTGTATTATAGCACATTTAAAGAAGGCTGTGCAGTTTTTACTGCGATTTTTCCTGAAATGTCAATAATTAGAGGTGAATTGTCCTATTGTCGTCTAATCCTTGCTAAAATAACCGGTAAAGAATTAGGTACACCATGCCAGTTCTTTCTAACTCCGTTGCTTATCAACGTACTATCTGAGCTTTTAAAGCCGTGGACAAAGAAACGAAACAAGTAATGGGTAATCCTTTAAGAGGGTAACAAAAAACATCATTACAGTGAACCGCACTCCAATAGTTCAAGCATTAAGTGACCTTGATGATCTAAATGTATTGTGGTATACTATTTTGGTCATCGGTTACCGATTACGTTCCTTACGGTTCGTGAGAGGAGGTGAAACTAATGAGCCTTATCATAGAGCTCGCTCTTACTATTATAGCGGATGTCATCGCAGGAATTATCCTGTATTTCGTCTGCAGATGGCTAGATAGTAAGGAGTAGACCGAGTGACTAGCCTATCAACACCCGTTAAAATCGCTAAGATACGTCAAAAAAGCCCTTAACTACGGCCATAGTTAGGGGCTTTGGTGTTCTAATGAACCTTATCAATTAACTATATTCTAGCATATAAGTCCTAATATTTCAAGCATTAAGTAAGGTTGATGGTCTAAATTTATTGTGATATACTATTTTTGTCATCGGTTACCGATTACCTTCCTTACGGTTCGTGAGAAGAGGTGAAACTAATGAACCTTGCCCCAGAGCTCGTTCTTACTATTGTAGCGGACGTCATAGCAGGAATTATCCTATATTTCGTTTGCAAATGGCTAGATGGTAAGAAGTAGACCGAATGACTAGCCTATCAACACCCGTTAAATCGCTAAGATACGTCAAAAAAGCCCTTAACTATGGCACTAGTTAGGGGCTTTGGTGTTCTAATGAACCTTATACACTAACTACATTCTAGCATATAAGTCCTAATATTTCAAGCATTAAGCAATGTTGATGATCTAAATTTAATGTGATATACTATTTTTGTCATCGGTTACCGATTACGTTCCTTACGGTTCGTGAGAGGAGGTGAAACTAATGAACCTTGCCCCAGAGCTCGTTCTTACTATTGTAGCGGACGTCATAGCAGGAATTATCTTGTATTTCGTCTGCAAATGGCTAGATGGTAAGAAGTAGACCGAATGACTAGCCTGTAAACACCCGTTAAATCGCTAAGATACGTCAAAAAATCCCTTAACTACTGCAATAGTTAAGGGATTTGGTGTTCTAATGAACCTTGCCTATCGATTTTATTCTAACATACAGGTCCAGATATTTCAAGCATTAAATGAGGTTGATGATCTAAATTTATTGTGGTATACTATTTTGGTCATCGGTTACCGATTACGTTCCTTACGGTTCGTGAAAGGAGGTGAAACTAATGAGCCTTATCCCAGAGCTCATTCTTACTATTATGGCAGACGTTATAGCAGGAATTATCCTATATTTCGTTTGCAAATGGCTAGATGGTAAGAAGTAGACCGACTGACTAGCCTATCAACACCCGTTAAATCGCTAAGATACGTCAAAAAAGCCCTTAACTATCGCAGTAGTTAGGGGCTTTGGTGTTCTAATGAACCTTATCCATTAACTACATTCTAGCATATAAACCCTGATATTTCAAGAGTTTTATTTATTTTTTTAAAGTTCTGTAAGGTCTATAGTGAAGTTAGCCATCTAGCACCAAAAAAACGACCAGCTCTTATGAACTAGTCGATTTCTCATCAATGCGCCAACATTTCTTGGGCGATTTCTTGTCCAGATAGGTTATCTGGATAATAGGTTGGCCAGTTATCCATTTCTTCAAAGAGGGCTTCTTGGCTTGTGCCTCCAAAGAAGATATGGAAATGTTCTGCCTTAACTGGGGCGATATTGTGGTCACTAAACTGAACATATTTGAACTGTCCAGCGTCAGCATCTGTGGCTTCAAAGAGGAAACGCACGCCACGATTGCCTTTCTTGTAAGTCAAGATTTTCTTACCCACATACTTGTAAGTGTATTTCTTGCTTTGTCCACCTTGAACAAATTCCATAGTATTATCAGTAATGTTAATCTTAGTGACATCTGTCTGATAGCCTTTTGTATAGTAAGCCTTGTATTCAGCCTGGGTCATCTTACCAGTCAACTTAGCCTTGTAGTCAAAGACTTGGTCAAACGTGCCATCTTCAAGGAAAGGATAAACTGATTGCCAGTTACCTGCATAATCACTCAAGGTGCGATCCTTGACGTCTGCATCCTCAAAGTAACCATTTTGAACTGTCTTGGTATCCTCTGCCTTTTCAGGTTCGATTGTTGGGCCTTCTTGGTCTGTTGTTTGTTTCAAAGCCTTGAGGTTTTTCTCCATGATAGAGATATAATTTTCTCCAGCCTTGGTATCTTCTTCTGTCAGACTTTCTAAAGGATTGAGAACATCAGTTTTGACACCTGCTTCTTTCGAAAGTGTGTTAGCAAGGGCTTGTGAAGCATTTTCTTCAAAGTAGATATAGGCAATTTTATTTTTCTTGACGTACTCTGTCAATTCCGCCAAGCGAGCAGCTGATGGCTCTGCATCTGGAGAGAGGCCTGAAATTGCGACTTGTTTGAGTCCATAGTCCAAAGCAAGGTAGTTAAAGGCTGCGTGTTGAGTCACAAAGCTCTTTTGTTTAGCTTGAGACAAGCCTTCTGCATAAGCCTTATCCAAGGCTTGCAATTTTTCGATATAGGCAGCAGCATTCTTCTCAAAGGTATCTTTTTTATCCGGATAATCTGCTGATAGGCTATCACGGATGTGCTCTACAAGTTTAATAGCACGAACTGGTGATAACCAAACATGGGGATCGTACTCATGGTGATGACCTTCTTCGCCATGGTCATGGTCTCCCTCTTCTTCCTCGCCACCTGGCAAGAGCAACATATCTCCTGTCGCCTTGATGGTTTTGACCTTTTTCTTATCCAAGGTATCTAGCAATTTAGGAACCCATGTTTCCATATTTTCATTTTCATAAACGAAGGTATCTGCATCTTGAATTTTGGCAACTGCCTTGGCAGACGGTTCATATTCATGGGGTTCTGTACCAGCACCGATGAGGAGTTCTACATTAGCCGTATCTCCTGCGACTTGCTTGGTAAATTCATAGACAGGGTAAAAGGTTGTCACAATATTTAGTTTGCCATCTGCCTGCTTTTGATTGGAACAAGCCACTAAAAACAAGGCACATAGACTGGCTAGCAATAAGCTAATTTTTTTCACATTAGTCTCCTATTTGATAAAACGTCTTACTAAACTAATCAGTAAGAAGACAGTTACAAAAATAATAGTAATACTTGCGCTTGCAGGTGTTTCTGCATAGTAGGAAATGTAGAGTCCTGCCACCATTCCCAAAAATCCAATAGCACTGGCTAGCAGCATAACCGATTTAAAGTTTTTCCCTAGACGAAGGGCAATACTAGCTGGTAAGACCATGATAGTCGATACCAAAAGAGCTCCTGCTGCAGGAATCATAAGGGCAATAGCCACTCCTGTAACCATGTTAAAAAGAATAGACATGGTACGAACGGGCAAGCCATCCACAAAGGCCGTATCCTCATCAAAGGTCAAAATGTACATCGGACGAAGGAAGAGGAAGGTCAACATCAAAACAACCGCCGCAATGACAAAGAGGGAAATGACCTGTTCTTCACTAATAGTCACAATCGAACCAAAAAGATACTGGTCCAAACTCATAGAACTCGAGCTTTTGCCCTTGCTCATGACAATCAGAGAAACAGCCAGACCCGTTGACATGAGGATAGCTGTCCCGATTTCCATAAAGCTCTTGTAAACCGTACGGAGATACTCCAGGAAGACTGCCGCAATCAAAACAATGGCAATAGTGGAAATAGTCGGAGAAATCCCCAGAACCAAACCAAAAGCTACACCCGAAAGCGAGACGTGGCTGAGGGTATCACTCATCAAACTCTGACGGCGCAAGATAAGGAAGGTTCCCAATACTGGCGAGAAAAGACTCATAGCAATAACCGCCAGAAAGGCGCGTTGCATAAAGTCATAAGATAACAAACTAAGCATGGCCCACCTCCTGATCATTCTCATGAACGTTGAAACAACGCCATGGCGAATCTTGGTTACGAACTAGATGAATATTGCGGTCTGCATAGTCCTTAACTTCTTCAGGATCATGGGTAATCATCAAAACAGCCTTGCCATGATGATGGGCACTGTGGTGCATGAGTTCGTAAAAATTCGTTTTTACTTCCTGCATCCATCCCCGTTGTCGGCTCATCTAGGATAAACACATCTGGATCCGAAGCAAACATGCGCGCAATCACCGCTCGCTGCTTTTGTCCTCCAGATAGAGACCCCAAGCGTTTGTCTCGGTGTTCCCACATACCAACTGAGTCCAAACTAGCCTTGATATGCTCCTCATCATGAGCATTCAAACGACGGAACCAGCCTTTTCGCGGATAGCGACCCGACTTGACAAATTCATAGACCGTACTTGGAAAACCAGCATTAAAACTGGCAATCTGCTGGGGAAGATAGGCTATTCTCAATTTCTTACCCTGCGTATTTGTCTTTGAAATGGTTACCTTTCCAATGCGTGGCTGGAGGATACCAAGACTGGCCTTGATGAGTGTCGTTTTAGCCGCTCCATTCTCCCCCGTCAAGGTAACAAATTCCCCACTATCAACACTATAATTGATATGTTCAAGAACGGGCTCCTTATCATAATAGAAGGACAAATCCTCTACCGTAATATATCTCATTATTTGATTTCTCCTACTAAAGCAGTCAAAAACCGCTGAATAACTTTTTGTTCATTTGGAGTAAACTGAGTCGCCACTTGTTCATAGGTTAAAAGTGTATGCTCATGGTGATGATGGTGCTCCTCAGCGATTGGACGAGCCAAATCAGTCAACTGATAAAAAATCACACGCGCATCCTTAGGATCTTTAGATGTTTCCAACATCCCTTCCTTGACCAAAGACTTAATGGCCTTGGTAACTGCCGCCTGACTGACATTGAGACGACGCGCCAATTCTGAATTTGTTAAAGATTCCTTTGACAAGAGCATGAGGATATGCTCCTGGGTATTGGTCAGAGCCACCTCACTAGTACAATGACCTATTAGGATTTCATGCTGATTTTCAGACTTCAAGATAACCTCATTCAAAAAAGTATCAATTTCCTGCGCAAGCTGTCTCATGTGTTACTCCTTTCTTAACTATCACTTTTAGATAAAAGTATCGATAGTTACTGATTCTTTACTGGTTAATTATATCACAAACCAAAAAAGAGTCAAGAAAAAACGTGAAAACTAGTTTCATTCTTGAACTCTTCTACATTATCTATTGAAATTCCTTGACATTTCCATCATAAGTCGCCCAGTCTTTACTGAAAAAGCGCTCATTAAGATGGTAAGTAGGAGCTGGTGTGGGATTAGATAGGAAAGGATCAACAGCCTTGTCAAAAGCCAACCACCCCATCCAACCAAGGTGAATGGTATCCTTCATAAAGAATGGTTCTCCACCATCCTTAGAAAAATCTGCTATATTGGTGAAGCCTTGACTTTCTAACTGATATCGAATCTTCTGCACTGTTTGTTGATACATATCCTCTCGTAAACCAGCATAATCCATCCACTTTTTATTAACAGGCGGAATGATAAAAATCGGGTTTACCTTAGATTTGGAAAATTGGGTTAAAACCAACTGCAAGTCATTATATTCTGGAGACTTGAGATAGGTATAAGTTTTCTGAGAATCCTTTAATTTCTTAAAATCCTTCTTAATCTGCGTATTATAGAAATAATTTTCCATTCCAAGATCATTATTAGACGTATTCTTTTCTGCATCTGCCTTAACAACATCTTCTATGGCTTGATAAGAAAACTGGTCTGGTAAGGTTTTCAAATACTTAACTACATGCTTATCGTAATTGACATAGCCTCTAAAAGAAAATTGACCAAAGAATATCGACTGCCTCTCATTAAAACGAGACATTAAAGCAACTACATCATAATCTGTTTCTGAAAGAGATTCTCCTTTAGCCAATTTCATAACCATGTCTTTATTGGCTACATGAGGATACTGTTGAAGAAGTCGACTTGCTGCATATTGACTCGCTTGATCTCCCGACTGATTTTCTAAAAAACTAGTTAACTGATCTCCGTTGAAATACTGTTGAAAAGCTGCTGGTTCGTATCCATTTTTACTAAACCACTGAGGTGAAATAACAAAGACAGCTTGCTTATTTTCCAATTGCGGTAACATCTGTTGCATCCCAAAATACTGATTAAGAGATGCAGCTCCTCTCTGACCTAACAAATAAGGTCTATAGGAACGATTATATTTTTCCGCCAATACTGAAGGATGAGCACTATCAAAACGTAACCACTCACTCGATCCAAAAAAAGGAACAAATCTTAAATCAGGATCTGACAGAGCCCTAACTTTTTGAAATCTTTCTTTAAAACTATCAATTGTAGTTGCTGCTGCCGATCGCTTTTCCTTTATGATCTCATGAGCACTACCAGTAGGGAAGAAGAAAATCAAGAGGTAAACCAACAAACCAGCTATCAAGACCGGTCCGAAGATCATCCATAAGCGTTTAAGCATTTTGTAGCTCCACAATACCAGCTATGATTTTATTAGCTGTATTCCAGTCGTCTCGACCAAACTCTGTTACAGGGACACGAATGTCAAAACGGTTCTCAATCTCCACAATCAATTCAACCGTTCCCATACTATCCAAGACACCTGCGTCAAAAAGATCTTCATCCATCATGTCAGAAACATCTTCCATAAACAACTCATCAATAATTTCGATAACTTCTGATTTGATATCCATATTTTATTTCCTTTTACTTTTTAAACCATAAATCATTCAAATCCAGAAAAGATTAAGAATGACAGCATGACGACATGGAAGGTGACAACCACGCCAAGCAACTGAATCCAGCGATTCTCAGGTAGAGCAGGCTTCCCTGCTTTTTTCCGTTCCTTATTGAGTGTTTTTTTCTTACGAACCCAAGCGTCATTGATGACCAGTCCAATCCCATGAAAGAGTCCATAGGCGATGTAGTACCAGGTCACACCGTGCCAAAATCCCATAATCAGCATATTTACAATGTAGGCCACACTTGAGGTTACATTGCGATTCTTAAAGACCTTCTTTCTGGTCAATACCATCACCATTCGCATAAAGACAAAGTCACGGAACCAGAAAGAAAGACTCATGTGCCAACGATTCCAAAATTCCTTTAAATCCCTTGATAAAAAAGGCTTGTTAAAGTTGATAGGGCTACGAATTCCCATCAAATTTGAAATGGCCAAGGCAAACATAGAGTAACCTGCAAAGTCAAAGAAGAGCTCCAGACCAAAGGTATACATGACTGCCAAGGCATAGAGATTAAAGAAACCACCTGACTGCAAGGCTAGATTCTTCAGAGGAGGGAGTAAGGTTTCTCCTAAAACATGAGCTAGGATGAACTTGTATAGAAAGCCAAGCATGATATACTTGACAGACTCCTCCAGCATATCCATCAACTCATCCCGCTCAGGAATGGTCTGATAATTTTCATTAAATCGCTTAAAGCGATCGATTGGCCCACTTGAAAAGGTCGGCATGAAGAGTAGGAAACGAAGGAATTCCCAGAGGGTAAAGTCCTTAATCACCCCATCTCTCAGTTCAATGATAATCCCAACCGAACGAAAGGTCAGGTAAGAAATTCCCAAGAATCCAAGCAAAGACTGTGTTCCATTGATAGCTGGCTGCACCTTGACAAAGATAATCGGAAGAAGGGATAGAAAACTAACTAGGTAGAAAACCCACTTGCCATCCTTACTTTTTCGATAATGCTTGTAGAAAAGCAGGAGCAATATTTCCCAGCAAAGGTAAATACCCAAGGCAGCCAACTGATTGGTCTTCCCACCTACCAACATGGTGACAATAAAGAAGAGACTAACTAGCACTTCATACCAGGCAAAGCGTTTCTTGAAAAAGAGACCGATAAAGATGGGCAAGGTTGCAGCAATCACATAGACAAAATACTGAGGATTGCCGTATGGCTCTAAATGAGGAAGCTGTTGAAAGAACTCCATCATCTCTTATTCACCTCGTTAATCAATCCTTTGATATCAATTTTTCCATTTGGAGTCAGCGGTAAACTGTCTCGATAAAGGAATTTAGATGGCATCATGTAGGACATCATAATATCTGTCAAGTCTTCCTTGATAGCCTTGGTAATATCAATATCTCGCTCAAACTGTTCACGAACACCGTCTTTTAAGATGACATAGGCTAGCAGATTTTGTACCTTGTGGTCTTTGTTATAACGCGGTACTGCAACAGCAGACTCGATAAAACGAGACTTGTTGAGGTTTTGAGAGACATCTTCTAACTCAATGCGGTAACCGTTAAACTTGATCTGGAAGTCCATGCGTCCGCCGTAGAGAAGCAAGCCTTCATCTGTCATGGTTCCCACATCGCCTGTGTGATAGGCTGGCAATCCTTCGAACTCAAAGAAGGCTTCTGCCGTTTTTCAGGATTGTTCAGATAACCTTTTGAAACGGCTGGTCCAGAAACAATGATTTCTCCCTGTTCGCCATTTGGCAATTTATTGCCGTCCTCGTCAATGATAAAGGTTGGAGAATCAGCCTTGGTATAGCCGATTGGTAGGCGTTTGAGAGTCGCTAGCATCTCGTCTGTCACAGCAACTGCTGATAGGGCTACTGTCGCTTCTGTTGGGCCGTAGGCATTGATAATACGGGCATTTGGGAAACGTTCGCGTAGTTTTTGAGCCGTTTTAACCGTCAATTCTTCACCATCAAAGTAGAAATGCGTGATACCAGGCATTTTCTCACTGTTGAAGTCTTCAGACAACATGGCCATATCTGCAAAAGAAGGGGTTGATGTCCAGATAGCGATTGGCAATGAAAAGATGGTCGCAAAGAGTTGCTTAAAGTCCTGAGTAATAGCTGAAGGAAGAGCGAAAAGCGTACCACCTAGTGCCAAGGTCGGTGCCCAATACATGACAGACAAGTCAAAAGAGTAGGGTGGCTGAGCTAGCATTTGCGGACGACTCGGTGTCGCAAATTCCTTATCCGTAATCATCCAGTTGGTAAAGCTGAGGAGGTTATCATGGGAAATCTGCACTCCCTTAGGCTTACCAGTCGTACCAGAAGTAAAGATGATGTAGTAGTTATCATCGTCCTTGACTGGATGCGTGATCTCATAGCTTGTCCCTTGAGCAAAGACTTCTTGAATCTGAGCTAGAGTCATCATTGGCGTAGAAACCTGCTCCAATGGAAAGTCTGAGATGGCAATAATCAAGCTTGGCTCTGCTACTTCTAAAATAGCTGAAACTCGCTCCAAAGCCGAATGGCTATCAATGGGAATGTAGGCGTGTCCTGACTTAGTCAGTGCTACAAAAGTTGCCAACATTTCATATTCTTGGCCTCCAAAAACAACCACCGGAGATTTCTCTGGCAAATCTAGTTGATCAATGGCTACAGCCAAACTATCCGAATCAGCCTTCAAATCTCCATAAGTATGTTCCTGCCCTAAAACATTGTAAACAGGATAGCTAGGCTGTGTCTGAGCAAAATGCTCAATGGTTTCAATCATATCTACTATTGGTTTATTTGACACAATAGGAATTCTCCTTCAAGTTAAAATTCATTATAGATAAAGCTTCCTTGACCCTGACCAAGATAGCTAAAGAAGTAAAGCAGCCCTAGAAAGATAAGAAAATACAAGGCTGTCCGACCAAGAAAAAGGTACAATTCTTTTCTTTGTTTCATAAAGAAAAACCATTCATTTCTGTAATTTTTGTTAAATAAGATGAACTCTTACTATAGTATTTTTCTACCATTGTACCACTTTCTAGGGTAATTTTTCAATTGTTTGCCGTAGATTTTCATTATATTTAAGCTAATTTTAAAGATTATGCAGTTTTTCTATGAATATTTCTAAGTAGAGAAGTCTAGGTAAAAACTCCATTTCAGTAGAAAATGAAGTAAATATCCCCATAATAAAACGCACAATATCAAGTTTTTTCAACACCTGATACTATGCGCTTTTCTGATTTTTAAAGACTTTTTAATCCGTCTCTCATTTAAAATAGTCTCGTCTGATATAAATTAAAATAGCTTCTATCATCAGACAAATGGCTGATAGCCAAAAACTGATGCTAATACCAAAACTCTCAGTAATATAGCTCATTAGCAAAACAAATACTGAAAATGATAGTGTCGAAATCACTTCCAGAACGGAATAGACATTAACCAAATGATTTTCCTCTACTGTTTCCTGAAGAAATACACTTTCAGGAACTTCCTTTAGCTGCGATAACATACCAACTAAAGCTGAAAATATTAAAAACATCTGTGCGTTTGGAAAATATAGAATAGTCAGTGTCACTATTGCCATGGCTACAAGAGGAAAAAGAATACTTTCCCATTTAGCAGCAAGGAACTTTTCAGATAGCCTAAAAGCAATTAAGCCACTAATTATAATACCAATAGAGTATGCTGTATTAGAATATCCCCAGTAACTTTCCGTTTTATTTAATAACTCAGTTACAAAAACAAGTATAATGGAAGAGACCCAAATCGTATTTGAGAAAGTTTCCAATAAATTTGCTGATACAAAAAGTCTTAATCTAGAATCTCTAGCAACTAACTTCCAACCTTTGAGCAAAATTTCAAGATTAGTTTCTGACTCTAACACCTCCACTTCAGCGTTAGGAAGAAATAACATCAGAAAGCTAGAAATTATATACAACATTAAAATTATAAACGTGGTAGGTAAAAGACCAATTGTTGCAAATAAGAGTCCACCTAATCCCCAACCCACCAATTGAACAGCTTCACCACTCATTGATAAGGCTGAATTAGCCTTACCCAAATCGGTCGCATAGCGCGGCACAATAGCATAGGAAACGGGTGCTGCAAAACCATCTAATATGGAAATTACAACAACAAATAGATAGATCACCAAAGGCGCTACTGATTGCATTAGTATAAACATTCCTACCAGTATCGCCAATAATATAGTCTTTCCAAATTGGGATAAAGATAAAACCCTATTTAGCGCTAACTTTTTAGTAACCAAAGGAACTAAAAGACTCGCAACAAAAGAGGCTATCCCTATTAAAATGGGAACTAGTGATGTGGCAATTACTGATTTTGAAATAATGTATATGTTAGCAATGATGGTTACTCTAAAGAAAATATCTGCTAAATTTGCAAACAATTGAGAGACTAACAATTTGATAAATGAATTAGACATATAGCTCTCCTATCTTAGTTGCCAACTTTGGAATTAAAATTTGATTAACAAATTTTTCAAATTCTTGTTTTTCCCACTCACATTGTTTATAAAAATCGATATCAGCTGATAACTTGCAACCTTCGGAGCATAGACCACCTAAGGTCCATTAAGTTTGACTGTAGAAAAGAGTTTTCAAAATGGAAAGATATTTCCAATCAGTACGATATTGATATCTTTTTTTGCGAATCTAGGCTACCTAGGTCAACATGTTCTGAATTAAAAGACTAATAATCTTTTAAGAAAGTGTGGGTTTCCTAAGCAAATGGAATTTATTAATCTCTCTCAAAACGACTTATCACAGCTATAGCTAATAAAAAATAGAATATCTAAAAAATCACTAAACTATCAAACGTCGTATTAAGTTTTTCTGAATAAGATAAACTGTCTAACTTAATTTGATAATTTTGGTCATATAATTTTTTCTGAAGAAGCATGTCGTAAAAATATCAGGGACAAAACAAATAAATTTAATCCATATACAAAATACAAGGATAAATAAGTTTGAGCTTTTAATAGTTGTAATATGGTCAGAATCATAACACTAGCAAGATTTATTAAAATAGATATATGCAAAACAAATTTTTCATTTCCGAAGCTTTGTAATAACATTTTAGCACTTTCGTAAATAGGAGATACCCCCATAACCAAAAATGTATACAAAGTAATAGGTACAATATTTGTTGTGATTTCATCAGAAAGAAAGTGAGATAGAATATTTGATAATAAAACAACAGGACAAGCAAGTAACATACTAGCAGTATATGAATTTTTAAATATCGTTTGCAAGAATTCTTTGACATCTCCCGTTTTCTCTGCTTCCGGCAAATAAACGGAAAGTGTTGTCGAATACATAAAAGAAGGAACACGTACAATCGAAAGTAACTGACTTACAACTGCATAAATAGCAAGCATCTCCAAACCTAATCTTGCCATAAATGCATCAAAGACTATAATAAATAGTACACTTTCTAGAACCTCTTGACCAGCTAACGGAATACCAAATCTTACTAACTCTAGTTTCGTTGTAGATTTCACAAATAGAGACTTCCAAATCATCGGATAAACCATGAATAAATAGCTACAAGTAATAAAACACAAAGATACAATCGTTGATATAGCTGATCCTCTAATTCCTAATAGTGGAACCAATATATAATTCAATAATACATCTAATAGTGAGCTCCCCAATCCAATCCACATAATCGGTCTTGTTTCCTTTTGAACTCTCAATAGATTAGTAAGAGAAAAATTTAATAGTGTCAAGATTATATAGGGGGACATAATAACTAAATAATTTGTTGCTAATGCCAATAATCCACCCCTAAATCCATAAAGTCTACTCAGTATTGTTTCTCCATAAAAAATTACAAAAAAAGCAAATGATGTTCCAATAATCAAATTTATGATTAAATTTGATTTCAACAAATCATTAAACTTACTATACTGTCGATTAGAATAAGCCTTAGAGCCTTTAATATTAAAAGATAAACTAAAGGCACCTAATAGTCCACCAAAAGCAAATAATAAATTTTGAATAACAGAAATGCCTGATAAAGCAACTGATGAATTATTAACAGCAAAATGTAAGGCCAACTGTCCAATAATCATTTGACCAATGCTAGTCAAAATTAGCGGCACTGCAAATCTATTTATTTCTTTGAAATCTATCATTTTTCTTCCCTAAAAGGCTTCAAATGTAAGTAAAGATCTGATTTAACTAAATTTGCATAAATAATGTGTAAAATAGGTGTTTCTTCTAAAAATGATACAATTGATTGTTTACAATCCTCGTTAGACACCTCATAATCTTGTTGCAATAACTCTACAATTTTTTCTAATGAAAGATTTTTTGAAATACAGTAAAGAATTTCTGCACCTATTTCATCAAATGCATAATACTCCAAGTCTAGTCTATCATACCCTATATATTCATCTGCAACCTTATCTACAATAAAATCTCTCTTACCTTTGATAATAAAATGTTCTTTCATACAGTCTCCTCATCTTACTCTTTGTTCATAAAAACAAGCTAAGTCAGATCCCAATAAAGTTCCATCCAGTTCTAGAGCGCTACATCGACATCCTCCACCACACCATGATAAGGCACATTCCGCACATTTACCAGAAATATCATTAAATGTAATTGATCTTAGTTTATTAAATATAACTGAATTGTGCCAAATTTCACTAAACTTTTGTTCTTTAACATTTCCAGCAACTAACTCATCTATCCCGTTCATCAAATCACATCCATATACATCACCCTTATGATTGATTGAACATGCTCTGACACCGGCTTGACATGCTATCTCCTTTGGTTTATCAAAATTTACATCTACTTTTTGGTGCCAAACATCCTCTAATAAGTCTAAGCGGTTATAAAAAGCTAATGGGAAATAATGCGTCCAAAAAACATCACTCTCATTTGGTGGAACAATTTTAAACTTAACATTAAACTCACCTCTTGAAAGTCGCTCAGTTAAATCAAGAAAAACTGGATACCAGTGTTTTTTATCAGCTAAAATACTACCATCATTAGCCCTACCGGTCGGACAGATGACCATTACTGACATATACTCTATACCAAGCATATCATTCAGTCTTATAGTATTTATTAAATCATCAACATTATGTTTTCCTAGAGTAAATAGTGTTGAAACAGGTAAGTTATATCGCTGTAAATTTTTTATTCCCTCAATAGCTTTCTTAAAACTTCCTTTTCCTCGTTGACTGTCGTGTACACTAGATTTACTACCATCTATCGTTACACAAATCCTATCTAAATTCAGTTTTGATAATTCTCTAGCAATAGAGTCTGTTATTAAGTTTCCGTTCGTATTCAAAACCTTAGCAAATCTATATCGATCAAAAGATTTCAAAATATCAAGGATATCCTCACGCATAAATGGTTCTCCACCAGTCACACCTACTCTAGGAACTCCCATCAAATCCAGCTCTCTAAAAACAGAATCCAACTTCTCTACACTCATTTCTCCTTTTTTACTTGCAAAAGGACCAGCTTCTGCAGAACAATAGGAACAATTTAAGTTACAGCGATTGGTTACACAAACATCTACTAATAAAGGATATGGTGAATAATCTCTCATTTATTTTTCCTCCTAAAAACCTATAGGTCAACATTTGTTGACCTATAGGTACTTTATTAATGCTTACCCCAGCTATTCACTTTAGTTGTCTTAGGTGCATTAAACTCTTTTTTAGATGACATAGGTCTTTCCTCCTTAACTTGATAGTTCAATTATATTCTTTTAAAATAGTCATCAAATTCCTTTCCCATATCTGCACACTACCCTTTATCTGCTAAAATTTTTTCTAAGTGCCTTTCATAATTCTTTGCCAAATGGTTACTTCCCGCTAATTTCATTGCTCCAATACACTTCCTCATTTCAATAATTGCTTTACAATCCATCTCTTTTTTGTAGCGATAAAGATGTTGTGCATACTGAAACACCAACCGTTCATAAATTTCTATCTCGGTGAAAAAGCATTGGTTTAGTCGTTTTTCAAAATACAAAGCATCAAGAAATTTTCCTCTTTCAATACATGTGATATATCCGTTCAATAGCATAGATGAAATCAGTCGTCTATTATTAGGAATTTCTTTATAAAAATCAGAACGTCTAGACATCTCTCTAGCCAAAACCATAAAGACATCGTGTTTTAGAACATCTAAAGTATTTGAAAAAATCAATAATTCATAGTATCCCCAATATTCAACACTAAAGAGATAGTCAGTGAGATAAGATAAATCATCACCAGAATAATAAGCTTCTCCAGATAAATCTTGTAAACGAATTTTTAATAAAATAATGTTAAGCTTATGAAATTTCTCTTGTTTAGAATCTGACTCCATCTGAGAATAAAGTAGTTTTTTCAACCCATCAACATTATGATTTGACACAAAATGCCTAACCTTTGATAAGAGTTCGTTCAGTTCATCACGATGAAAATCATGAACAGCATACATAAATTCATCAATAGGCATGTTAATTTCATCCAAAATAGCCATAAATTTTGAAATGGTTAAATCAGTCTCTCCCTTTTCAAAACGTGAGAGCTGTGATGTTGATATACCAGCTTTTTCGACATCTTTCAAGCGAAAACCTCTAGATTCTCGAAACTTTTTAAAAATTTCTCCAAATTTTTTCATAATATCTCTCCAACAAGCATATATGGGAACAGTTTTTGATTTTTAATATTTTAGCATAAAATAAAAGAAAACAAAAGCGAGGTATTTCACATGAAAAAACAAAAATTATTGCCTTTATTATTCCTAATTTTGGGAGGAATTATGATTATCGTTATTGGCTAGTACTAAGAAGTTAGTTAGTAGAATACTTACATCTTCAATCGAAAAAGAGACTGGGAAAAAGTCTTAAAAATCAGAAAAACGCTCAAATCCTTTGGCGCTCTAAGCTTTTCTAATGATAGGGGATAGGTCGCAAAAAAGTCTGAAAAGCTCTCAGAATCGTTGTCTCAGCACCAAAAATACGTGAAATCTGCATAATTAAAATAAATTTCAGGGGGAGTTATACAAAAAAACGACGATTTAAATCGTCGTTTTGCTTAGATAAATATGTAATCTTTTTTTGAAAATACGTCTATTTATTTTTTATTGTTTTTTATTGTAGAGCAGACCCAAGCGAATGAACATAGGTTGTAAAAAGCAAATGAAAAAACTGCGAGGATGATAGCTCCTGTATCTAAATAACCTCTTTCAAGACCGTTTTTCAACAACAACAAGCCTGTAGTTTCGATAACGATCAAATATAAAAATATATAAAAAATTTTCGCATTAAGCATATTGTTACCGCTTTCTTTTTATTTGGTTTTATTGTATAATAAAAGTTGAAAAAAATCAAAAATACAAAGGAGTTTCCGTTATGTCTAAGATGTCTAAATGCATGTGTTTGCTAGCTATGTCTGTTTTCTGTATGTCTAGCATTTCCCCGTCGCTTGCTGTTTTTGCTGATGATAGCTTATCGGCAAACTCTAAAGTTGTATCTGGTGAGACTCAGTTTAAGAATGGCTCATCAGTGCGGTTCGGAGATACGCAAGTAAATATTTTAAGTGATGAAGTTCTTGAGGTGGTCAATCCAGATGGAAGTGTAGACACTATTGAACAACGTGCTGATGGTGTCTATATCAATGGGTCATTTTATATGGATTATCAAAAGAATGAAATCGACCTAAATATATCTTTTAGATCATACGATCCTAATGTTTGGAATTACGTCAACACAATACATGGGAATAAAGAAGCTAACACATTCGCTAATTTCATGGCTGATGCTGGACTAAGTTTTATAATTGGTAAGATAGGTGCTGTATTGGGGGGTCCATGGGGTGCAATAATTGGTGGAGCATTTGGGGTATACAAGCTTATCAGGCTTACTTGGATTCACAAAGTCCATATCCATACTACATAACAAGTACTTATATCCATGTTGCTCAAAGAAAATGGAAGTTTATCACTGAATACTATAGAAACTCAAACTATACTGGGTATGTAAAAACCGAAACAACCTACATGAATTTCTAAAATATAAACCCTGCCTTTATATCTAGGCAGGGTTTATATTTTAGTTAATTGCTCAAGTAATTTGTAAGCATAATACTTGCGAAACTCTATTTGTTCAAGCGGTTCAAAAGCTCTTGTTTTTTATCCTCAAGCTCAGCTCTCCTTTGCTCGATTTCTGCACGTCTTTGGGCAATTTCTGCTTGTGCTTCGGGAGTTTCCAAAGTGCCTTGTGACTTGTGAAATTCTACTAGCATATCAACGATTTTTGGGTCTAATTCGTTGATATAATCAGGATTTGACCATTTCGGCACGTTGCTTGCAGGTGCTTGCTTTTTGCCGCCTTTTTTGGGCGTTTTGGCTTGTTGTTCAGCTTTCTGACTATAGTTGACCTCGTGGAATTTTCGTGCTTATATGATACGTTTTATTATGAGAAGATTTACTTCATTTTTTGCTGAAATTGGGCTCTTGCCTAAGCTCTATCAACATAATTGTTTTCTAATACTCTTCGAAAATCAAATTCAAACCGCGTCAACGTCGCCTTGCCGTACTCAAGTACAGCCTGCGGCTAATTTCCTAGTTTGCTCTTTGATTTTCATTGAGTATAAACTAGAAAAGTGAGAATACAAGAACGGCCAAGGCTGCTCCGATAACAGGTCCTACAACAGGAATCCAAGCGTAAGACCAGTCTCCGTCTCCTTTGTTTGGAATTGGCAAGATGCTGTGCATGATACGAGGTCCAAGGTCACGAGCTGGGTTCAAGGCATAGCCTGTTGTCCCACCTAGTGATAGACCGATACCAACAATCAAGGTACCAACTGCAAAGGTTCCGATACCTGCCTGAAAATCGTAAAGACCCAAAACAAAGATTGTCAAGACCAAAACAAAGGTTCCAAGGATTTCACTTATCAAGTTTGATACAGTATCCTTGATGGCTGGACCAGTGCTGAAAGTAGCCAAAATATTTCCTGCATTTTCTTCTACCTCATAATGCGGTTTGAATTGCAACCAAACCAAAATCTGACCGAGCATAGCCCCTGCGAACTGAGCTAAGATATATGGAAATACGGAAGCCCAAGGCAGACCACCTTTTAAGGCCACACCGATGGTCACAGCTGGGTTTAAATGAGCTGGACTGAGCTTGCCAGATACAAAGACTGCAACCGCAACTGCAATCCCCCAACCCATAGTAATCACAATCCAACCTGCATTGTTGCTCTTGGTTTTAGGAAGAACTACACCTGCTACAACACCATTTCCTAGAAGAATCAGGATTAAAGTCCCTAGAAATTCTCCAAATAATTCATTCATCATCTTTCTATCTCCATTAAAAAGGAGGAGAGGGTAGACTAGGAGTCCTGCCCTCCACCTCTTTTATTTTTCTTAATTTTTTAATTCTGCTAAATCGTTGTTAGCAAGAGCTGCTTCGACGTCAACACGGTAGCCTGCTTTTTCTTCTTCTGTCCAGTCATAGAATCGTCCCATTTCATCTAAAACTGGCTCAACGATGCTATCCAAACTATCACGCATAAAGAGCATGTGGTTGGTACGACGAAGAAGGAAGTCAACTGGGCTCAGAGCCAACTCATTGCGCATTGCATAGTGAAGAGACAAGGTATCTGCCAAGCTAAGCCCTGGTGCTTGTTCCAAACTATGAGCAAGGGCAAAGACCTTCGGTGCATTTGAACCGTAAAGATTTGCTAGGTAATGAGCTTCCTTGCTATCCAAACCACGTGACACTCCAAGTTGCGCAAAGGCTTCGATTTCTGAGTCTACATTTGCTGGGTTCAATTCCCCACCTGAAACAGGGTAAGTCTTAGAGTTGATGAGTTTAAAGCTGCGGTCAAATTCTGCTTTGAGGATGTCAACCACGCGCTCCATAGCTCCTTCAGCCATCTTACGGTAGTCTGTGATTTTACCACCAGCAAGAGTCAAAAGGCCATTGTAATCACGGTCCAAGCTCGAACCACGTGAAACTGCGGATGGGTCCAGATGTTTCTCAGAGGTACTGCTTTCAAGCTTGCTGACAGCAGACTCAACATCTTCACGCGTTTTTTCTTTAGAGAGATAAGATTCAACAGTCGCAATCAAGTTGTTAAAGCTTTCATCGCTAATGGTTCCGTTATTTCCTCCATTGTAATCAGAAGCGCTATTGCCTGCGATCAATGGACGAAGACCTGCCCAGCTACTTTCAATATCATCAATGGTAATGTTGGCTTCTGGGAAGCGGTTGTTGACAATGCCAAGCAGGTAATCTACATCTTCTTGAGTTACTTTGGATGTTCCAAATCCCCTGTGTAGTCTGTATCCGTTGTACCGAAGTAAGTCTTGTTTTCACGTGGGAGAACAAAGACCATACGACCGTCATCCAAGCCTGTGTCAAAGTAAACTGGCTGTGAAACCTTGATCTTGCTTGAATCCACTACCAGGTGAACTCCCTTAGTTGGACGCATTTGTGAGAATTGGGTTCCCTTATTAGACAAATTGCGTACCTTGTCGCTCCAAGGACCTGTCGTATTGATAACCAGACGAGCCTTGATGTCAAAAACTTGGTCTGTCAAGAGATCACGGGCTACAACACCTGTAATCTTGCCACTTTCGTCAAAGAGGAAGCCTTCTGCCTTCACGTGGTTAGCAATGAGGGCACCGTCTTGGTTGGCACGTTTGATGTTTTCAATCACGAGACGCGCATCGTTGTTACGGAAGTCAAGATAAACTCCACCTCCAACCAAACCTTCTTTCTTCAAGTTTGGCTGGCGTTCCAAAACTTCTTCCTTGCTCAAAACCTTGTTAGCAGCTGGTGTGTTGTTAACTCCTGCCAAAAGGTCATACAAGTCCATAGCTACTTTAAGACGGAAGAGGCTAAAGGTCGCTCCATCTTCATCGTAAACTGGCAAGAGCATTGGGTCCGGTTTTGGGATGTGTGGTGCGATTTGTTGAACCACTGCACGTTCTGAAACCGTATCTGATACCACTTCTACATCAAATTGCTTAAGGTAACGTAGTCCTCCGTGAACCAATTTTGTTGAACGGCTGGATGTTCCTTCTGCGAAGTCCTGCATTTCAATCAAACCAGTCTCAAGACCACTAGCTGCTGCCTGCAAGGCTACACCAGCCCCTGTGATTCCTCCACCGATAATCAAGAGGTCCAAGGTGCGTTCCTGCATTTTTTTAATTGATAATTCACGTGTTTTCTTTGAAAATTCCATTTTTACACACTTTCTAACTGAGTCGCTTTATTCTTCCAGTATTAGTCGTCGATTTCCGCAAAGACTTGCGTTGCTTTCACAGCCTTCTTCCAACCCTTGTAGAGTTGTTCCTTGCGCGATTCGTTCATAGATGGCTCAAAGAGTTCTCCAGTCTCGTTCAAGAGCTTCAACTCATCCAAGTCTTTCCAGTAACCAACTGCCAAACCTGCTAGGAAGGCTGCTCCTAGAGCTGTTGTTTCCAAGTTTTTGGCGCGTGCAATGTCAATTCCTAAAATATCAGCTTGGAACTGCATGAGGAAGTTGTTCATAGCTGCACCACCGTCTACTTTCAAGACCTGTATAGCTGTCTGAGCATCCACTTGCATCGTATCAATAATATCACGTACTTGATAAGCAATAGATTGAAGAGTTGCCTTGATAAAATCTTCTTTACTTGTTCCACGAGTCAAACCAAAGACAGAACCGCGAGCATTTTGGTTCCAGTATGGAGCGCCTAGACCTGTAAAGGCTGGAACGACATAAACTTCATCGTTGTTGTGAGAATCACGAGCGTATTTTTCAGATTCTGGTGAATTTTCAACCATGCGAAGACCGTCACGAAGCCACTGAATAGCACTTCCTGCGATGAAGATTGAACCTTCCAAGGCATAGTAAACCTTGCCGTTGATTCCGTAACCAATCGTTGTCAAGAGGTTATTTTCAGACAACTGCATCTCTTCCCCAGTATTCATGATGATGAAAGAACCTGTTCCATAAGTATTTTTAACCATACCAGGTTCAAAGGCCAGCTGTCCAAAGAGGGCTGCCTGTTGGTCCCCAGCCATACCTGAGATTGGCACTTCTCCACCGTAGAAATGGAATGGAGCTGTCTTACCGTAGATTTCAGAGTTAGAACGAACCTCAGGCAACATTGCTTTAGGAATATTGAGGATTTCTAAAATCTCATCATCCCATTTGAGTTCTTTAATGTTATAAAGCATGGTACGAGCTGCATTTGAGTAGTCAGTCACGTGAGCCACACCGTCAGTCAATTTCCAAACCAACCAAGTATCGATGGTACCAAAGAGCAATTCCCCTTTTTCTGCTCGCTCTTGAGCGCCTTCTACATGATCCAAAATCCAACGAACCTTAGTCGCTGAGAAGTAAGCATCGATGATCAAACCAGTCTTTTCATGGAATTTTTCCACATAACCTTGGTTTTTTAGTTGCTCAGCCAAAGGGGCTGTTTGGCGAGACTGCCAAACGATAGCGTTGTAGATAGGGAGCCCTGTTTTCTTATCCCAGACAACAGTTGTTTCACGTTGGTTGGTAATTCCGATTGCTTCGATTTGACTTGGCTTGACACCACTTTCGATGAAAGCACCCGCAATAACTGACTGGACTGAGTTCCAAATTTCATTGGCATTGTGCTCTACCCAACCTGCCTGAGGGAAAATCTGGGTAAACTCTTTTTGACTCGAGCTAACCTTTTCCCCTTTTTTGTTGAAAATAATGGCACGAGAGCTTGTAGTTCCCTGGTCAATAGCCATGATGTATTTTTCTTGTGACATGTGCTGTCCTCCTGATAATGATCTTGAGGATATTTCCTCTTTACACTTACTAGTATACAAAATAAAGCGCTTTCTTGTTTATCAACTTTTTTTAATTTTTAAAAAAATGTGAGGAGATTGTGTGAATTTCACAAAAAAGGCCTGGAACAACCAAGCCTTTTAAGTGAATAATAACTGACGAATCGCCACCAAATCTTCCATATCCAAGTCATTTTTTAAATAATAGACTGGGGTCTGTTCCTTCTTATGAATCGGGTTATTGGTAACCAGCAAATCATAATGCCGAGTTCGGTCATAGGGTTCAATGGTAATAAAACGATTGTATTCCAAATACCGTTTCAAAATGGCTGCCATCCTTGAAAAGACAAGAAAACCAGATGTCAAATCCAGACCAATCCGCATATGCTGACCACCATTTTCAGCCATATATTCCATCAACTGAAGCCATTCCCAGAGAATTTTCTTATCCAAATCCGTCCCCTGCTGAAAGGCAGGTAGAGCATGAAAAATCTCCTCTGCCGTCCCCCTAAAATCATGTTCCATCAGCAAATAAGGATGACGAATCTCCAACTGGTACTTGTAGCGGTCCTGTAAAATATAGCCCTTATAGAGATAGACTTGAGCACAAAGCTGACTGAGTTCATAGGTAACGTGATCCTCTGTATAATCACCCAGCAACTCCTCCTTCTTCATTTCTTGAATCAATTGTGTCAGCAAATCGGCCAACTGCCCTCCAAAACCAAGGATATACTCCATAGTATAAAGAGGAAGAATGCGATGAGATAGGAGGAAAGAGAAGAAAATCATCATCTCCCCATCCTCAGTTCCTAGAGGAAGGTGTTGTCCAGCGAAAAATGACGGAGCCTTTCGATGCAAACGAAGGTAGAAAATATTGTCAAAATACCCTCGCATTTTCTCTTCTATCACTTGAAACTGACAAGCATTGACCCGAAGACGCTGTTGACTGATGTGAGACCAGAGAACCAAGTCCAATTTCTGCCCTGAAGACAAACTTGCACCGCAGATTTCTTCTAGTGTAGCAATCTCCTGTTTTCTCTCTGGTTTCTGCATGTGGACTTCCCACTCCTGACTGGACCAGACCTTGCGGAAAAGACAAAAATAGAAATAGCGAATCTGATGCTCTGGACCTCGCCAACGTCCATTTTGGATGGATAAATCAAATTCTGACAAAATCTGATTTAAACCAGCCAAGTGGCGGCCAAGCGTAGCCTCGCTAATCATCAATTCTTGAGCTAGCTGATGGGCTAAAAACTGTTGGTGGTAGAGAAGATAGACCAAAATCTGGTATTTAACAGCATTCTCCAAAAATAAGCTTCGGATATCTCTTCCCTTGGTAGTTGCACCGATCGATAGACGCAGATTTTCATCTTCTAAATGAATAATCAGATCTAAGCCACTGTCCAAAGCCTTGTCATTGAGCAGGGTGACATATTTGGTTAGGGTTGCTTTTGAAAATCCTGTTTCCTCCATTACAGCCTTGACAGTCGTCTGAGACTCTTGTAATAGAAAGGAAAGGATTGAAAATTGGCCAGATTCAGCCTTTTCCATCAAATCTCCTAAATACATTTGTTACCCCTTTCATTTTCTACCTTAAGCATAGCATAAATCTTACAAATGCTGAAATAATCTGTTTCTCTTTTTATTTTCATGCTGATTTTCTGGTCCATTATCCTAAAAATCAGCAAACACACGGCTCCCCCTTTGGGCATTTTTATGCTAAAATAGTAGCTATGGATAAAATTATTAAAACTATATCAGAAAGCGGAGCCTTTCGTGCTTTTGTCCTTGATAGCACAGAAACCGTCCGCACTGCTCAAGAAAAACACCAAACCCAAGCTAGCTCAACTGTAGCGCTCGGTCGAACTCTTATCGCTAGCCAGATTCTCGCAGCCAATGAAAAAGGAAATACCAAACTTACAGTTAAGGTGTTGGGATCTAGCTCTCTAGGTGCTATCATCACCGTCGCTGATACCAAGGGGAATGTCAAAGGCTATGTTCAAAATCCTGGTGTTGACATCAAAAAGACTGCAACTGGTGAAGTCCTAGTCGGACCTTTTGTTGGAAATGGTCAATTCCTCGTTATCACAGACTATGGTACTGGAAATCCTTACAACTCTATGACTCCCCTCATTTCTGGGGAAATCGGTGAAGACCTGGCCTTTTACCTGACCGAAAGCCAACAAACACCTTCAGCAGTCGGCCTCAATGTCCTTTTGGACGAGGAAGACAAGGTCAAGGTTGCTGGTGGTTTTCTAGTTCAAGTCTTGCCGGGAACCAAGGAAGAAGAGATTGCTCGCTTTGAAAAACGCATCCAAGAAATGCCAGCTATCTCGACCCTTCTCGAAAGTGAAGACCATATCGAATCCCTCCTCAAGGCTATCTACGGTGACGAGGCCTACAAGCGTCTTTCTGAAGAAGAAATCCGTTTCCAATGTGACTGTAGCCATGAACGCTTTATGAACGCTCTTGCTAGCCTTCCAAGCTCAGACTTACAGGAAATGAAAGAGGAAGACCACGGAGCAGAAATCACTTGTCAATTCTGCCAAACTACTTACAACTTTGATGAAAACGACCTGGAGGAACTCATTCGTGACAAATCTTAATACACCCTTTATGATTGGCAATGTTGAGATTCCCAATCGTACCGTTTTAGCACCCATGGCTGGTGTGACCAACTCAGCCTTTCGTACCATCGCAAAAGAGCTCGGAGCTGGACTCGTTGTCATGGAAATGGTGTCTGACAAAGGGATTCAATACAACAATGAAAAAACTCTTCACATGCTCCACATTGATGAGGGAGAAAACCCAGTTTCTATTCAACTTTTTGGTAGCGATGAAGATAGTCTCGCGCGCGCAGCAGAATTCATTCAGGAAAATACCAAGACAGATATCGTCGATATCAATATGGGATGCCCAGTTAACAAAATCGTTAAGAACGAAGCTGGCGCTATGTGGCTCAAGGATCCTGACAAGATCTACTCTATCATCAATAAGGTCCAATCTGTCCTTGATATTCCACTTACTGTCAAGATGCGTACAGGCTGGGCTGACCCCTCTCTGGCAGTAGAAAATGCCCTCGCTGCTGAAGCTGCAGGTGTTTCTGCCCTCGCCATGCATGGCCGTACCCGTGAGCAAATGTATACAGGTCACGCAGACCTTGAGACCCTTCACAAGGTCGCTCAAGCTCTGACCAAGATTCCATTTATCGCCAACGGTGACATCCGTACAGTTCAAGAAGCCAAACAACGTATCGAAGAAGTCGGGGCTGACGCAGTTATGATTGGCCGCGCTGCCATGGGAAATCCTTACCTCTTCAACCAAATCAACCATTACTTTGAAACAGGAGAAATCCTCCCTGATTTGACCTTTGAGGACAAGATGAAAATCGCCTACGAACACTTGAAACGCTTGATTAACCTCAAAGGAGAAAACGTGGCAGTTCGTGAATTCCGTGGACTCGCTCCTCACTACCTCCGTGGAACATCTGGCGCTGCCAAACTCCGTGGAGCCATTTCACAAGCTAGCACCCTAGCAGAGATTGAAGCCCTCTTGCAATTGGAGAAAGCTTAAAATGGTTCACACTGCTCTACTTGTTATCGATATGCAAAAAGCATTTGATAGACCTATTTGGGGAGAACGAAATAACCCTCAAGCTGAACATCAAGCATTGAGGGTACTGGCATACTTTCGTAAACACGCTCTTCCAGTCTTACATGTTCAACACATATCTGATAATCCCCAGTCGCAATTTCATAACAAACAAAATCAGGAGTTTAAAAGTGGATTTGAACCAGTTACTTCCGAACCTGTCTTTCAAAAAACGGTTAATAGCGCCTTTATTGGAACAAATCTTGAAACCTATTTACGAAAAAATCAGATTTATCATTTAGTCCTTGTTGGTTTGACCCTACCTCATTGTGTATCTACTACGACACGAATGGCAGCAAATCTTGGTTTTGAAGTCACTTTACTAGCAGATGCTACTGCCAGTTTTACCCTATCTAACAAAAACGGTCAGACCATCTCCCCTGATACTATCCATGAGATTAATCTCCTTTCTCTACAAGATGAGTTTGCTCAAATTCTTACTACAGAAGAATTTTTTTAACCCAAATACAAGTATAAAAATAATCCGTCAACTCTTATTGAGCTGACGGATTTTTCTTTGATTGTAAAAAAATTTAAATACTTTAATACAGTAAAAACAAGACACAAATAAAATTTGAATGAATCGACTAGGAAAGTCAAATCAATTTCTAGCAATATTTTAGAAATCGTGACGTATTATTCCATATTCAATCTACTATAAACTCAGACCTTAGAACCGATGATTAACAATTATTTATAAATGTCTATAGATTCAGTCAGAACTAACTCTACTAGTCTACCCCCTTTAAAGCACTAATCATGTCAATCTTTCTCATACGAAGACTAATAAAATAAGCAGTCCCTAAAGATGTAAACCAAACCAATAACGTAGCAGAAGCAAGGACATACATACTGACATAAGCGGTATACTCAATTCGAATCGTCGAAAATGTTGCTACATATTCTTTCAAAAACCATATGCCTAAAGGAATTCCTACTAGCCACCCAATAAAGGTAGTCAGTATAGTCTCAAAAAGAGTCACCATCTGTAGATATTGATTAGAAAATCCTAATACTTGCAATGTAGCATAGTCTCTCATTCTCTCTACAAAGTTTAAAGAGCCCAGATTATAGAGAACAATAATAACAAGTAATAAAGCAAAGCCAATAATCATTAGAAATACACTCATCAAACTAGCTACAAAATCATAGGCATTTTTTTCTTGGCTCCCTTTTTCAATGACAGATAGAACACCTTTGTCTAGCTTAATAGTATCTTGCTCCACCTCTGACCCAACTAATAAAGTATGGGGAGTAAAATCTCCCCCTGCTTTTTCAAAGACTCTAGCATGAAGATAAGCCCCTTGATTGGTTTCACTTGTGACAATCCCTTTTACTTCAAACTTGTAAGTATAGCCATCTTGATAAGGAGTTACAGTTAAAAAATCTCCGACTTTAATACCTGCTAAACGGGCAAATGATCTAGTTACATACAAACCATCATCTTTCAGAGAATCAGCACTCTCTGTTTTTGCTTGGATCATATCTCCATCATCAAATATAATCAATAAACGATTGTAGCCATCATCTGGATTAAAATGTGCTTGTGAAATTTGTACACCTTGCCCACCATATCTAGACTTAGAAGTAGGATAATCCGCCACGGTCAGTCGTTTTGAGTAAGAAAAATCTTCATTATATGCCTTATCAACAAGATGATTCATAGATACAGGCATACCAATTCCAGCAATCAGTAACATCATACTTCCTGCAACTCCCACGATTCCCATCAAAACTCGAATACGATTAAACGAGGCATCCCGAATTGCCCATCTTGAAGGATAAGAAATTCGTTGCCAGATAGACGAATATCTTTCCATAAATACAGATTTAGCAAGTTTTTCTTTACCTCTTAAAAATATTGCTGGTAAGCCTCTAGCTGACTCTCTAGAAGCTAAATAGGCAGCTAAAACACAAATAATAATGACCACAATACCAACAACTATTGATGAAGATGAATAAGAGATTTGCCAATTTGGAAGTGTAAACATTGACTTTTGAGTTTCTAGTACAAACCATGACATCAAGGGAGATATAGCAAAGCCTGCGAAACTTCCTAATAAACTTACTACTAAACCAAATAAAATATAATGTAAACTGATAGCCTGATTTGAAAAACCTAAAGCCTTTAATACAGCAATCTCTTTTGTTTGGCCATCAATCAAACGCTGAATGGTTGTAAACATAGCTAAAATAGCTAACAAAATAAAGATAAAAGAAAATAGGTAAGATAAGTTTCTAATTTGCCCCACTCGATCGGTAGCTTCTGATATCTCAGTTAAACTTTTTTGATCTTGATAAGAAACTAAATCGCTCCCTAAAATAGACTCTAAATCTCCTCGCAAATCTACCTTAGAACCATAAATTTCCAAGGCATTATCTGACGATAAACCCAAAGTTCCTTTTGCAATTTCATTATCTGCAATATAACCATAGGCATCATTGTCAGGATTTGGAGCTATATATTCCATACTACCTGTAAAATAAATCTTATCTGTCGCCTGAACAAATCCTACAATTTCTAAATCTATCTGTTTCCCCCTTGATGAAATAGAAATTGAATCTCCAATCTGTAAATGATTCTTCTTAGCATAATTCCCATCAATCCAAATCGAATCTTGTTTTCCTTCAGAAAAAGGACTTCCTTCTGTTACTGTAACCAGTTGATTAGCTGTAATCGTTTCAAGATTGATTCGTCCGTCAGTCTTGTCTAAACGAACAATATTAGCAAAGCCTTTCTTTTTACTGACAACTTTTTCAACAGAAGATAATTGTTCAACCTGCTTGATTTTTGATTCATCAATTTGTCTCGCTTGAACCCAAACAACAGGAAGTTCAGATTGTTTCAAATAACTCTCTAGACTCTTTTCAAGTCCATGCCAAGCTCCTTGTAGCCCTACAAAGATTAATACACTTAATAGAGACATCAGAAAAACAGAGAAAAATTGTTGCCAATTTTGCCGAAGATCTCTTAATAATTTTATATGAAGATACCTCATCCCAGCACCTCTTCATTATTCTCTATTTTTTCAATACTTCCATCTTTCAAATATATAACTCGATCTGCAAATTTAGCAAACTCTCTATTATGTGTAACCATTACAACTGCAGCATTCCCATTTCTAGAAACTTCCTTCAATAAAGTTAAAATACTATCACCGGTCTTTGAATCTAACGCTCCTGTAGGTTCATCACACAATAATAGACTAGGCTCTTTAGCCAATGCCCTTGCAATTGATACACGTTGCATTTCACCTCCAGAAAGTTGATTAGGAAAATTATTTTTTCTATGAAGTAAACCAACTTGATCTAAATACATATCAATTTCTTTATTGTTTTTCACTAAATTTGCTGCAATACCTACATTCTCCTTGGCCGTTAAACTTGGAACTAAGTTATAAAATTGAAAAACAAAACCAATTTTATCTTTTCGATAAGCAGATAATTCCTTATCCGTAAACTTTGTTACTAGTTCCTCATCAAATATAAAGGTTCCTGATGTCGCACGATCCATCCCACCAAGTAAATTTAGTAACGTACTTTTCCCTGAACCTGATGGACCTAAAATAACTGTAAATTTCCCTTTCTCAATAGAAAAACTAACTTGATCCAAAGCACGAACTTCTTGCTCTCCTACCTTATAAATCTTACTAATATTTTGAAACTGAATCATACATACTCCTAATATCTTGTCATAAATTTTATTTTTCCTTTAATGTAGGCTCTTCATACTGTTCTATGATACGTTTAGATACTGCTTCCCTGTTTTCTCGTATAACCTTTTCAGCTAAGGAAATAGCCTCATCTACTGGAACAACTATTGGCAACTCATAATGTTGAATGATTTGATTTAACCGTTCTTCCTGACTACCTTTGACACAATAAGGTGTCAGACCCAAATTCCTATAAGCTTCATATAATTCCTCATCTGATAAATTCCGATACTCTTCAGATACTGGTCTATGCCCATCTGGATCCATTGCAAACTCTACTGGTAAATGAACAACATCTGTATACCACAATTTCGCATGATTCTTAGAGACAACTCCATAAGCAGTCAAATATTTTTTGAAAAATGTTCGACCAGGAAGACCTAAAATAGATTTCATCAGTCGATGAATGAATGCTGAGCCTGGATTAATTCCTACCCTCATTCGAACAGTCCCGTAAATCCATTCATTCAATACTGAACCATCTGATAGAAAACTTCCATGTTCCTTGTATAAAATTCCTTCCGTACGAATTCTCTCTTCAAAACGCTTTAGCCCTAGTGCCATCAATTCAGTTGATGACATATCCTGAAATCTTCTGCCAGGATATAAATCTGTCAAAATTTCCCTCGCAGATAAAGCGTCAATTAAGGGAAGTCCCGTTGCAATCGAAAGAGCTGTAGCAGTTGTTGTCTTACCTGTAGAATAAGTGCCTGATATGACTAACCTTAATTCTCTATTTCCCATCACTGTCCCCCTCCATCAGGTAATTTTTGAGCTATTTTACTTTTAAAGACTACCTTATAATCTACATCATACCCAGACATTTCGTAGACTTTCCAATGCTCTTCTCTAATTTTTAATAATCTATTTTTTGAAACACTACCACTAAGCTCTACTACTCCGTTTAAAATTTGTGAATTCAAGTCTGCACTCACTTGCTTCATCCACATGGTATTGCTCTCCTCTCGAGATATCTCTTCGATATGGTAGGCTAACATCTCTGCCATTTGAGAAAAAATAATCAGAAGCTCTAACAAACTATAATAATTCTGTTCTAGACTACCTACACCACTATATTCAATATCTTTGATCAATACTTGCTCTGCTTTACAAGATATACTACTATCTGAAAACTCAACATCGTATATATCATGTTGTCTATCTCTCAAATGAGTTGATAAAAAATCTCTACCTTGTTCTCCTATAGCAACTACATTTTCCATACATTCTAATAATTGATAGCCTAAACAAACTTTCATATCCATTACCAAGCAATCAAATTCAATCACTTGGTTCGTCATTTTGAAATTTTGTAATTCTAATCTTAAATTTACCAATTCTTCTATAGCTTTTATCCCTGACTTTATCTCAAAATGGCTTAACCTATACTGATTTAAGCTCACTCCCATTCTTTTCAGTATTTCACTTCCAAATAAATGAGCTAATACTATTCCATCTAATGTACTCAGGTGTTGCTGTACGATTTCAGATTGTTTACTAGACCATAAACCCTCCTGATGAAGAGAGCCAACTCCTTCTAAAATATTTTTCAACTTAACTTCATAAGTCGTTCTCTTATGTCCTCTACCAAAATAGCGATTTCTATTATCTCCAAGTAAATAATCTACTGTTAGCATATCCTTCTCCAATCTGTTAAACTGACTCTATCTTAAACAAAAAAAGACAAGAAAGAATCCGTAATTTACGAAAACCTTCTTGCCTTTTTAGGATAAATTATAAAGATACTAGATTTAATCGAATAGCCTCACGTACAGCTCCAACTCTACTCGTCACTCCCAACTTTGAACAAATATTTGAAACATGGGTATCCACTGTTCTCCTGCTAACAAATAAACTATTTGCTATCTTTTCATTAGAATATTCTTTTACAATAAGTTCCAATACACTTAACTCCATATCTGTCAATAGATTATTTTCTTGCTTTTCTAACAAATCATCTGGGATAACGTGATTTCCCTTATAAACAGCATAAATTGCACTTTTAACATCCAAATAAGAACTTTCTTTGGGTAAAAAAGCTTGAATCCCAAAATCCATCGCTCTCTTATGTAACAAAGTATCATAAAATCCTGATAAAAGAACTATCTTGGGAACTGTATTCAGAAATCTATTTATTTGACTAATAACATCAAATGCCGTTACTCCTTTCAGCATAAAATCCATAACTAGCACATCTACCTTTTCATGCTTGAGACAAAGAAGTAAATCTGCTACTTCTGTATAGGAACCAACAATTTTAAAATCATCTTCCTTTAAAAAATAGTTCTCCAATCCTTGTAATACTAAACTGTGATCATCAATCAAAACCAAACGAATCATTTTTCTTCCCTTCTATAGGTATCCGTATCTTCACACTTGTAGGTTCTATATTTATCTGAACAGTTCCCCCCAATAAATGAACCTTCTCTACAATTCTATTTAAACCAAAATGATGTTCATTAGACTGATAGTTTCCCTTAAAAATACCATCATCTATAACTACAATTGATAAAATCTTTTCTTTTGTAGATAAATCTACAGTAATTTCTCTAGCATTCCCATGAAGAATACTATTATTTACTAGTTCTTTAACTGTCCTTAATACAAACGTGCCCACTTTATCATTAACTTTTTCTTCATCTATTGAAAAAGTTGTCATAATCGAAACAGTTTCCATCTTCATGAATTGGTTTAATATGCTAGTAATAGATTCTTTCAGCCCTAATTCATGCACCATTAAAGGATAGATATTGGAACATAAATCTCTTAATTCAAAGACAATATCATCCAACATTTCTAATAAAGCTACCCTATTAATTTGTTCACTAATCTCTAACTGCTTTTTATAATAAATAACCTTCTGAATTGTAGTATCATGTATAAACGTTGCAATTTCTTCCCTCTCCAATTCAGTAGCTACAAAAGTATGAAAACTACTAAAGATTCCCTCCATTTTATGGCTAATCAACATCATTTTCCTTATTTCAGGTAACAAAGCTAGCGAAAAAAGAAAAGTGTAAAGAACGAAAAAAATTGGAGAAAATTCTCTTAATAACAGACTAAAAAGAATAATTAGACTAGTAAAAAAAACGGCAAATATCAAGTTATATATGAACGGGTTCCACTTCCAAGCAACATATATCATTCGCTCTAGTATCAAGTTATTCACAATAGAGAACAAAATAAGCAACAATAGAGGAATACTATAAATAAACGAAACTTCCTTACCAATAGGAAAAATATATCCAAAAAATAGAGGAAATAAGGCAAGAACTGCTAAAAATAAGGTATGAATTGGCAACATTTCTCTTATCTGAGAGTAATTTATAAGCATCTTTAACAGTAGGATAACTAAAAAGAAAAATACTAAATAAAATACCCCCCTAGAAAAAAAGATGGTCAAAAAATCAATGGGCTGTATAAGATTATAAACAAACAAAAGTTGAGTGATGAGTGAATAGCCCAGTATAATACGAGAAAAGTTAGAAATGGTTGAACCTTTTATCTTCAAGACTAACACTCTAATGAAGATATCCATGAATAATGGAAATAAAGTCAAATATGAAATTAATAGACTACGACCAAATACATCTCCTATACTTGATGGAATAATCGATAATAACATCAGACTAGTATAAATAATAAAATAAAAATATCGTTTTCCAGTTTTTCCTCTACTTCTCCCTTTTATGTATAAGCGAAATAACAGTAGAATCAGAAAAGCAATGATTGATAAAACAAGAAAGATAATTTGGCTTGATTTCCCAGATTCTATTATTAAATTCTTTGAAATTCCTCTATCTAACACTGTCACAGAATGAAGCGGTTCAACAATTAAAAATCGAGATAATAAGAAATTACTATCTGGACTCTGACCGTCTATTTGTATAATTGATGACCCTATTATCTCTTGATGATTTGCAAAGCTTCCCAGATTATGGACTTGTCTAACTATCCACTCATTATCATGTTTATCTACGGTGATTCCACTGTACGTTCGATTATACACCGCAAATGAAAAATAAAGAAAGAAAATAAATAACAAAACCAAAGAAAATCGAAACGTTTTTGACTTCATTGTTTGCAACACTCCACATTTCACTTGATATTGATGTTTATTCTACCATTTTTTTATTTAATAAGACAAGTTTTATAGTTAAATTTACCCCTTTTTCTTTCAAGATATAACTGATACAATCTTCTTCCATGGGAAAGCCTTATCTCTTCAATCAAATTAACCACTACTTTGAGACAGGAGAAATCCTCCCTGATTTGACCTTTGAAGACAAGATGAAAATTGCCTACGAACATTTGAAACGCTTGATTAACCTCAAAGGGGAAAATGTCGCAGTTCGTGAATTCCGTGGCCTCGCTCCTCACTACCTCCGTGGAACATCTGGCGCTGCCAAACTCCGTGGAGCCATTTCACAAGCTAGCACTCTGGCAGTTGGATAAGGCTTAATAGATTAAAACCCGTAACTCTCTTAAAGTTTACGGGTTTTTGATTGTAAAAATTCAAATACTTAGAGCTATTATTGACTCAAAGCAACACTGGAAACCTTGCCGTCCGCTCCTGTTGTAATTTGGATGACTTTTTTCCCCCACCAATTTTTGGCATTATACTTACCATCATCAAGAGTATAAGAATAGCCTTTGATAGAATAATTTTTCTTTCTTTCCATCGGAAGATTCTACTGTAAATTGACCACCTGATGAAACTGTGATAGTTTCGCCATTGGCTCCCTTCCAATTGCCCAGCTGCAGCTGAGAAATCACCATCTACCATGGTTAAAACACCCTTGTAACGTTTATTTTGCTCTGCTTGTTTGTCTTGAAGTTTGCGGTCAGTTGTAGGATCATAGCTTGATTGGTTAGACTGAGCTTGAGGAGCTTGTTGAGTTGAAGGAGTCTGAGCAGGAGTTTGTTGACTAGCTGCCTGTTGATTAGACACTTCTTGGCCTTGTCTTTGCTCTGGTGCAGGTGCCGCTTGTGATGACCTTGCAGTTGCTGAAGATTGATCAGTAGACGCCTTAGCCTTTTCAGATGAAGCTGAATTTGAGGACTTCTGAGTCTTGCTTTCTTTGTTAGAAGAAGTTGCTTTAGAACTTGATGATTGGCTTGTCTTAGCAGAACTGCTTGCTTGAGTTGTTTCCTTTTTATTTCCACAAGCTCCCAATAGCAAGGTAGAAGCCAATACAGTTGCTGCCATCAATTTGATATAGGTTTTCTTTTTCGTTTTTCTACTCCTTTGTAACATTTCAGAAATATAAAGAAATCTTTTTGTAATATAATTGTAACATTGAGATTTAAATATGTCAACAATTTATCTAAACTATTTATTTAAACTATTTTAAAAATCTCACATAATTTAAACACCTTTACTCCTCCTACTCTTCTATTCGTAATAAAACAGAAAAACCGGATATTTTCCTGTTAAAAATTTGAATTTGTTTTTTTTGTGTAATCGCTTGTATTTTTTGTCAAAGGAATATAATAACATTGAAATAGAATATAGGAGGTGCACTCTCATGCTAAACAAGTATTACAAGTATCTTCCTTGGGTGATTGTGGCAGCTATTGGCTCTTATCAATCAGCCACTTACTATGCGCGAACTGCATTTGATGTGTTTTATCTGACTACAATCTTTTTGATTTTCTATATCGCTTTGTTATTCCTACACGAAAAATATCCCAAGCAACGATACAAAGACTTCTTTACTCACATATTGAGTAATTCTAAGAAAGATAGCCACCCATAAAAGTAGTCGCAACAGCAAATCAAACTAATAGAGGTAAATAAAGAGGTCGGGAACTTTTCCCGACCTCGCTTTTTATTTCAATCGATAGGTTTTTCTTGGTTTCTTTTTAGGCACTCGTTTGAGTCCAACTTCTTCTACATATTCTCCGTATTTTACGAGAAAGTTATTGCTGACGATGGGACGACCGGGGTTGATAAGATTGACCAGTTCAGTCCCTTCATAGACAGTGAACTCCTCCTCCAGCAGATAGAGGAAGGTCGGATTCCAGTCGAGACGGCCTTGGATTCGTTTGATGGATTCTTGGATAATGGCATAATGGTCAAAAGCGAAGGCTTGCTCCTCCAACTCTACTCCCTCTAAGAAGCACTTGCCCGTCTGAAAATCCACATCTACGAAAACGACATCCTTGGCATCGTCTCCTGCTTGAACAAGTTCTAATGCACGACTAGGCAAATAAACCAAGTGGGCAATGGTCACTGTCCAGCCCCGTGGGTCACGGCCGGGAGTCGATACGGTCATCAATTGCTCAATTTTTTCCAAAGGAAGATCGAGATTGACTTCTTCTCTCACCTCACGCTGACAGGCATGTGCAGCATCTTCACCCTTGTCCATAAAGCCTCCAACCAGAGCCAAACAATTTTGATAAGGGTGAGCTTTGCGACGAATTAATAAGAGCTTGATCTTTCCTTCAACAAAGCAATAAGCTACCATATCCACCGTCACACTTGGTTTTTCGTATTGAGGAAGTTCCTGCTTATAGTACCAATCCAAAAACTCTTCCTGACTGGCATGAATTTCATAATATTCTTTTTCTGTCATCTCGGATGGAATTATCGTGTCCGTCATTTTACGCCTCCTTACGAACTGCCTTGGTCCATTGGTACCAACCTACTAGACTATTGAGAGTGTAAACCCAGTACATCCCTTGGATGTGGATATTTTCACCCCACCAGAGGTAAATACTAAAGAGATTGGTCGCAATCCAGAAAATCCATTGCTCACGGTAGAGACGAGTCATCAAGAGCTGGCCAACACCATTGGTCGCATCAGTAACACTATCACGGAAAGGGCGAGCACTATGGATACTTTGGTATGCCAAGCCCATACCAATCCAGATGATAGCAGTCAAAGCCAAGTACTTGAACCAATCAATAACAGATAATTTCTTAGCTTCAAAGTGAGATTCTTCTACTTTTCCTTGGTCATTAATACGGTTGGACAGCCAAGCATAGAGACCAATCGGCTGCATGACAAAGAAGTAAACTGTCGTCAAAACTTCGCCATAAAAAGTCGCATTCATGGCCAAAACCAAATAGATAGCAGAGTTAATGGCCCCAAAAAGATAATTGCTTGCACGCCCTTCTGCAACTAAGATAACACAGACAATCCCAGTCCAAGAGGCAAACAAGCTCATCCAGTCATGACTTTCTGTATTTTGCGTGAATTCCAAGATCAAGGGAACACTTGACAGGACGATGAGATACAACCACTGGAAGAGGCTACGGCCGACAAAGAGATCTTTCCAGAGCAGGTTCATGATTCCTGCAAAACCGATCTTGCGGGCTTCCGCATGGACATTTTTAAAGTTTTCGATAAATTGTGTGATTTTTTCAGTTAGTTTTTTCATATTTTTCTCCTAATCTGCTTGGTAAATGGCATCAATAGCCACTTTTGCTGCTTCATAATTGCCTAGATAATCCTCTGCTAGATAAACTAGTGGAATGTTGGTTAAATATCGCTCTCTCATCTGGTCCAAATGCTGGGAAAAACTATGACGAATATGGTCTTCTGCCATGGTCATATCTCTAAAACCGTCATTGACATAGGAGCCGACAGGTTGCACAAAGAGAATCAAGTCCCATTTTTCCTTGGCCAAAATCGAAATAAAGAGATTGTCAAATGTCTCTCCTGATAAGTCCCCTTGGTCCTCAGTCTCCATATAATAATCATAGTAGCCCTTGGTTACTAAGGAGTTGGTGTCTGCTATCACCAGTCCCCTATTGGCATTGCTATCGATTAACTTAGAGGTCTGGTCATACTGCCCCAACAGGAGATAATAGTAATCTTTTGGAGTCAATTCATCGTCGCGGACATTGTTTTTGATCTGGTACTCACGTGCGTATTCCAAACTAACTGGTGCATCGTAATACCTTGCCAAATCCTTAGCTAAAGTGGTCTTCCCATTGCTGGCACTTCCCATAATCAACACTTTCTTTGTAAACTGACGCCGGAAGGGTTGGGCAATATATTTCCAATATTTGCTTGGATTTTCTCGAATCATAGTCGCTGAAATATCAAACTTTCTTTCTTGCAAGACAGTGCCAAATCCACGTTTAGATAGCTCTTGCTGGTAGTCACATTCTCCTACAAAAAAGATCAGTTCTTGCTGGGCTTCATCGTAGGAAATCTCCGATAGCATCTGATCCAACCACTCCTGCCAGCCCATAGGGTAACGGGGAAGGTTGGTCTCATCCAGCTTGCAGACAGAGGTCAACTCATCGTCACGAAAAGCCTCTCTGATATAGCGAAATCTTTTTTTGAAGAGTTAAGCCTACCTGCTCTCCTCGGTCTCCCTCATAGCCTGAAACGACAACCCAGACCTGGTCACACTGTCGCTTCGCACGCTGGATCAGATCGATATGACCTTGATGAAGCGGGAGCAAAGGTCCCAAATACCACTGCTGTTTTCTTTTTCATAAACCTATCACCTTTTTATAATTTCTAATATTTTTCATTGTCTATGTTTTTTTATTATAAACTATATTTTTTTGTTTTGTCAATAGTTTTTTTATCATTTTTTTATAAAAAGATTGCGAAAAAAAGAATCAGATAACTTCTCAAAGTAACTTCCACTTGCCTGACCAAAGTGGAAATTAGTCTAAAACGGATTTTTTTATGGTGGAATTAAGTATGAGACGTTTGAGTTAGAAATGAGGTCTACTATGACAAAACATAAACACCTTACCCTTTCAGACCGTAACGATATCCAATTAGGCTTAGAGCGCGGTGAAACTTTCAAAGCTATTGGACAATCCATTCTAAAAGATCCGACAACCGTTTCCAAAGAAGTCAAACGAAACAGACAAGTCCGAGAGTCTACATGCGATAACCCTCCTTGCCCTCTACTCGATAAGGCTCCCTTTGTCTGTAATGGGTGCCCTAAAAGAAGACAAAATTGTGGCTATAAGAAGATTTTCTACCTTGCTAAACAAGCTCAAAAACAGTACGAACAAACTCTTGTTGAAGCTCGTGAAGGGACTCCTCTCAATTCCAAGACCTTCTGGGACATGGACAAAGTCATTTCTGATGGTGTTAAAAAGGGACAACACATCTATCATATCCTCAAAACTCATAACCTTGATGTCAGCTCCTCAACTGTCTATCGACACATCCGAAAAGGATACCTATCTATCGCTCCTATTGATCTAGCCAGAGCCGTTAAATTCAAAGAAAGACGGAAAAGTAAGCTACCTTCCATCCCTAAAGAAGCTAAAAAAGGACGTTCCTATGAGGATTTCCAAAACTATTTAGTCCTTAATCAACTAGACTCTTGGCTGGAAATGGACACAGTTATGGGGAGGATGGGAGGTAAAGTCCTACTCACCTTCAATTTATCTTTCTGTAACTTTATCTTCGCTAGGCTTCTGGATAATAAAACTGCCCTTGAGGTTACCAAATACCTCTATGATATTAAGAACACCCTTCATGAAGCTGATAAAGATTTCTTCCAACTCTTTCCTGTCATTCTTACCGATAATGGTGGAGAGTTTGCCAGGGTTGATGACATCGAAATGGATGTGCGAGGAGAGAGTAAACTCTTCTTTTGTGATCCTAATCGCTCTGACCAGAAAGGGAGAATTGAGAAAAATCACACACTAATTCGTGACATTCTACCTAAGGGAACTTCTTTTGACAACTTAACTCAGGAGGACATCAATCTCGTTTGTTCTCATGTCAACAGCGTCAAACGGGCTGCTTTGAATGGAAAGTCAGCCTATGAACTCTTTGCCTTTACTTATGGAGAAGAGATTCCTAAGCTTCTCGGCATTTCTAAAATACCTGCAGAAGACGTCTGTCAGTCTTCAAAATTACTCCAACATAAAATCTAAAAACTAATCTTCAACCCCATTCAAACGTCTCACACTAACTTCCACCATAGCGGAACTTAATCTGAAACGCTTTCAGATGAGGGGATTTTATGCGCTCTTTTTTTCGATTCATTTTGGCTACAAAAGCGATGAAATCAAGCATGATTAAAACCAGTGGAACTTACCCTGACACGGATTTCCACTGGTTTTTAAGATTTTTATCAGACTAACTTCCACTTGGAGTAGCAGTGGAACTTAGTTTGGGAATTTACCAAAAAAAGAATCAAGATTGCTCCTGATTCTCCATTTTTATGCAATATCAAATTTTAACTGGCCTGCTTTAACACCAATCTTAAGTGTGCTGCCTGCCACTAATTCTCCCTTAAGAAGAAGTTCTGCCAACTTGTCCTCCACTTCTGTTTGCAGGGTTCTGCGAAGTGGGCGAGCCCCCATCTCTGGATCATATCCTTGATTTGCCAACAATTTCAGTGCTGAAGCTTGTAATTTCAAGTCAATGCCTTTTTCAGCCAAACTTGTCACTAAAGGTTTAACCATAATCTTCACTACTTCCTGCATATGGTCGCTAGACAGGCTATGGAAGACCACCTTTTCATCAATACGGTTGATAAACTCAGGTCTATAAGCCTTTTTCAACTCTTCAAACATGCGTTTTTCCATATTTTCTTGGTCAAAACGAATATCCTTAGCCCCAAAACCAACAGTCTTATCATCACGAAGGGCAGTCGCACCAAGGTTCGATGTCATGATGATAATGGTATTTGAAAAGTCAACCTTGCGCCCCTTGCTGTCTGTCAAGACACCATCATCCAAGACCTGTAAGAGAACATTAAAGATGTCTGGGTGGGCCTTTTCTACCTCATCAAAGAGGAGAACGGAATATGGTTTGTTGCGAACTTTCTCGGTCAACTCCCCACCTTCTTCGTAACCCACATAGCCTGGAGGAGCTCCGTTGAGACGGCTGGCTGCGAATTTCTCCATATACTCACTCATATCAAAGCGGATAAGAGCAGATTCGTCATCAAAGAGGACTTCTGCCAGAGCCTTGGCCAATTCGGTCTTACCGACACCTGTGGGCCCTAGGAACATAAAGGAACCAATCGGACGTTTGTGACTGCGAATTCCTGACTGATTACGGCGAATGGCACGGCTAATACTTGAAACAGCTTGATCTTGACCGATGACACGTTTGTGCAATTCAGCTTCCAAATTCAGGTATTTCTTAGCGTCAGTCTGAGTCAGTTTTTGGACTGGAATACCTGACAAGCGACTCAAGGTGGTCAAAATATCAGACTCTGTCACTAAGTCTTTATAGACAGGCACTTCCTCTTCTTTTTGCGATTAGCTGGGCTGCCTGTTTCCACTTGCCATCCATCAGGGCCTTGTCAGCTGGACTCAAAGCCAGAATCGTCTGCTTTTTACATGCTTAGTTTTATTTTTGCACTGTTGCTGCTGCTTCATCCAAGAGGTCGATAGCAGAGTCTGGCAAGTGACGACTAGTCAAGTAACGATGAGCCATCTTGACGGCTGTTTCAACCGCTTCATCTGTGATTTGCACACGGTGATGTTTCTCATAGGTCGCCTTTCAAACCTTGCAAAGATGGTCATGCTATCTGCCACACTTGGCTCTTCAATCGTCACTTTAGCGAAAACGACGAGAAAGGGCCGCATCTTTTTTTCGATATGTTTTTTTGGTATTCTTCCTGAGTAGTCGCACCAACAGTTCTCAAAGTTCCACGCGCCAAGGCTGGCTTCAAGATATTGGCAGCATCCAGAGTTGAGTCAATCCCACTACCAGAACCCATGATGGTATGAAGTTCATCGATAAAGAGGATGACTTGGCCATCTTCTTCAATATCCTTGATGATATTGTTCATGCGTTCTTCAAAGTCACCACGGAAGCGTGTCCCTGCAACAACATTCATCAAATCAAGCTCTAACACGCGCATCTTAGCCATTTCCGCAGGTACATCACCACTAGCAATACGCTGAGCGAGCCCAAGCGCCAAGGCTGTTTTCCCGACACCAGCATCCCCAACCAAAGACAGGATTGTTCTTGGTCTTTACGGCTCAAGATTTGAATCATACGCGAGATTTCCTTATCCCGACCGATGACTGGTTCTAACTTGCCAGAACGCGCTTGCTCTGTCAAATCATGCGTATAGTCCTCGAGACCACCACTCGGAGTCTGGGGCATGCCCATCATGTTAGCCATAGAATTTTTGCTTGTCAGCTACTGTACGATGGCGTTGGCGTAAAAGCCTTGAGATCTTCACGAGTCCAGCCTGCTCGTTCTTCTAAATTTCGACGTAGGGCAGCAATCTTGACCTGATCTTTCTTGTCTTCATAAGAAAAAAACCAGCCCTCTCCAAGATACGAGTCGCCAAGGCATTGCCATCATGCAAAAATCGCATAAAGGACATGCTCTGTCCCTAGCACCTTTAGCATGGACCACTGACGCTACATACTCTGCTTCATCAAAAAGAACCTGCAAACGATGGGAGAACGGCAATTCCGTAAAGGTTTCATCCTGGCTATAGTCCGTTTCAGTCAGTTCCAAAGCGACCTCTTCTAAACGGTCCATCTCATATGGATAATCATTTAAAGTTGCCCCTGCCACACTATAACTGTGATTGGACATGGCAATCAACAAGTGCCAAGACTCTAGATAACGAGCTCCAAAATGGCCAGCAACCATGTAGGCACTTTCGATACATTCATTCAATGCTTTTGAATAGTTCATCTTACTTCCCTTTTCTATCTACCTCTTGTATGACCTGTCGTAGCATATTAGCACGAAGGACTGGAGCTTCTTCTCCTAGAACGCGATCCAAAGCTACTGATACTAGCAAATTCATCTCCTGCTTGGTCATCAATTCCTGCTCAACCAAAAGCTGCAGAATATCCTCATAAATTTCTTGACTGACCCGCTCACCAATCGAGTAAAGCAAATCGCGGAGCATTTCATGATGACTAGAAAACTCAATCCGTCCTATACGAATGTAGCCTCCACCACCACGCTTACTTTCAACCAAGTAGCCTCTACTTTCCGTAAAGCGTGTCTTGATCACATAGTTGATCTGACTAGGAACAACCTGGAAGGTATCTGCCAACTGACTCCGTTGCAACTCCACAATACCAGATTGATCTAAAATCGCCTTGATGTAGGCCTCAATATGATCCGATGTATTTTTAAATCTCATTACAAACCCACCTCTCTCTTTAAACCTTGACTATCTTTGACTATACTATCATTTAACACTCTATAAGTCAAATTTTTAGAGCTCAGCCCTTGAAAATACTGACTTTCTTTAAAAACATTTAGGCATTAAATCGCCTTAGTTTTTCTTTAAAGTCCCTAAAAAGTCCACAAAAAAGAGCCCTGAAAAGGGCGTAATATTGACGAGTTCAGCAGGCAAGAAACTAGCACGGTCAAACGTGCTTTTTCTATTACCTGGTAATATTATAGCATATCCTCTCAAACTTATATATAACCAGAATCCCGCAAAAGAAAAAGATAAAAGCATAAAGGATAGGGAGAAAGCTGTTCTTACTTTTATTTTATCAAATAGCAATATGAGAAGCAAGGATAAAAAGCCCTCAGAAATAAATCTAAGGACTTAAATAACGACGTGTTGGTTTGCTCACTTAATTAGTCTACTTAATACTATTCAATATACTATTCAATTATAGTTTACTTTGAAATGTTCTTAATCCTTTCTGTAAATTTTTGAATCGCATTCAGTTCTGCAGGTCTTAAATGAGGGTATGCCTTAGTCCTCCCCCCATTTCGTTTAATATGTCCAAATTCAAGTAAATGAGTAAGAGATCCGTATTTAAAACTATATACGACCCAAACTCCATTTCTCACTCTTTTCTTACGCCATCCTTTTGAATATTTACCTGTTCTTTTAGGGCTAGTTTCCCTTAATTCTTTAACTGTTTCTTTAGCGACTTGCTCCGCAATTTTATCAACTTCTTCATTAACCTCTTCGCAATATTCTGCTAAAATATTTGCTAATTGTGCTGCTAAATCCATTTTCTAAAAACTCCTTCTATTTTTTAAAATATCAACTTTTTACCCCCTTTTTGGTTGACAGCTTCCGACTTGGAAAAAGTTCACCGCTCCCGGTACCTAAAATCAACGAAAATGCTTTACAAAGTGGGGGGGGGAGTGTCAATATCCTTTCAGTTCTATAAATCTTTTAGCGATTACTTTTCTTCGACTATTTATATAACGGGTAGTTTTATTTAGTTTCTCTGCCACGTCTTCCC